>Ga0207414_1000196_pt1 | contig 29947 bp, 27 predicted proteins | sample PonA231FremontCA_2_FD_187269 | JGI IMG/M metagenome (GOLD analysis project Ga0207414, IMG submission 187269) | Marine sediment microbial community from Fremont, CA, USA - Pond A23 Sediment 1 (SPAdes) | ecosystem: Environmental > Aquatic > Marine > Unclassified | place: USA: Fremont, California...
GATGTGGTCGAGAAGATGGCCGCGGCCAACAACAAGATCCTGTTCGTCGGCACCAAGCGCAGCGCGAGCAAGATCATCAAGGAAGAGGCCAACCGCGTCGGTCAGCCCTTCGTCAATCATCGCTGGCTTGGCGGCATGCTGACCAACTTCAAGACCATCCGCGTCTCCATCAAGCGTCTACGCGAACTCGAGGCCATGCACGAAGATGGCACCTTCGAGAAGTTGACCAAGAAGGAAGTGCTGATGGCGACCCGCGAGCAGGACAAGCTCGAGCGTTCCGTGGGCGGTATCAAGGAAATGGGCGGCCTGCCCGATGCGCTGTTCGTCATTGACGTCGACCATGAGCGCATCGCCATCAACGAGGCGAACAAGCTGGGCATCCCGGTCATCGGCGTGGTGGATACCAACTCCGATCCCGACGGCGTCGACTACGTGATCCCGGGCAACGATGACTCCATCCGTGCCATCCAGATCTACGTCAAGTCCATCGCCGATGCCTGCGCACGTGCGAAGGAAGGTCGTCCCGACGAGTTCGTCGAGGTCACCGACGCCGAAGAGAGCCAGAGCGACGCTGCCGCCGAGTGATCGTCGGCCCGCCTGGGCCGGTCATCGTGCCGCTGTGGCGCACGTCGGGCAGGCGCAAGGGGGGCTCAGGCCCCCTTTCTCCCTTCTTTCCGCTACCTATTTTTCAGGTCGAACCATTCAGAGGACATTATCATGGCTGCTATCAGCGCCTCCCAGGTCAAGGAACTGCGCGAGCGCACCGGGCTCGGCATGATGGAGTGCAAGAAGGCACTCACCGAGACCGATGGTGACATCGAGCAGGCAATCGAGAACCTGCGCAAGAACTCCGGCCTCAAGGCCGCCAAGAAGGCCGGCCGCACCGCTGCCGAAGGTACCGTGGTGACCCGCGTGGCCGACGACGGAAGCTACGGCGTGATGGTCGAGATCAACTCCGAGACCGATTTCGTCGCTCGTGACGAGAACTTCAAGGCGTTCGCCGAGAAGATCGCCAATGCCTTCTTCGAGGCCAAGAGCGAAGACGTGGCCGCCGTCATGGCTGGCGAGCTCGAGACCGCCCGTGAGCAGCTCGTTCAGAAGATCGGCGAGAACATCGGCGTCCGTCGCTGCGTGGTCATTGTCGCAGGCGATGACAACCTGGTCGGCGAGTACGTCCACGGTGGCCGGATCGGCGTGCTGACCGTGCTCAAGGGCGGCAACACCGAAGTGGCCAAGGATGTGGCCATGCACGTCGCCGCCATCAACCCGGTCGTGGCCCGCCCCGAGGACATGCCCCAGGAGCAGCTGGATGCCGAGAAGGCGATCATCCTGGCGCAGCCCGACATGGCCGGCAAGCCCGAGCAGATCGCGGAAAAGATGGTTCAAGGCCGCCTGAAGAAGTATCTGGCCGAGAACAGCCTGACCGAACAGCCCTTCGTCAAGAACCCTGACCAGACCGTGGCCGAGTACGTCAAGGCGGCCGGCGGTGAGGTCATCGGTTTCACACGCTTCGAAGTGGGCGAGGGCATCGAGAAGGAAGAGGTCGACTTCGCCGCAGAAGTGATGGAACAGGCCAAGCGCAGCTGAGGTGCCAGGTTTCCGTAAGAAGATGGCGTGCGCGTGAGCGCACGCCTTTGCGTGTCCGGTCGGTAAGGCCGGTCATCCATCCGTTCCCATGCGTCGAGAACCCGGGAGATACCCCATGACCAGTGCCGATCATCCCATCCCCAGCAAGCCCGAGAAGACCCGCGCAGAGGTGTCCAAGTACAAGCGTATCCTGCTCAAGCTCTCCGGTGAGGCCCTGACGGGAGACGCTGATTTCGGTATCGATCCCAAGGTGCTGGATCGTCTGGCGCTGGAGATCGGCCAGCTGGTAGGTATCGGCGTCCAGGTGGGCATTGTCGTGGGTGGCGGCAATCTCTTCCGTGGGGCAGCGCTCCATGAAGCGGGCATGGATCGGGTCACGGGCGATCACATGGGCATGTTGGCCACGGTGATGAATGCGCTGGCCATGCGCGATGCCCTTGAGCGTTCGAACATCCGTTCGCGAGTGATGTCGGCCATTCCGATGAGTGGCGTGGTGGAGCATTATGACCGGCGCACCGCCATTCGCTACCTGACCTCCGGCGACGTGGTACTGTTTTCTGCCGGCACCGGCAACCCCTTTTTCACCACGGATTCCGCGGCTTGCCTGCGGGGTATCGAGATCGATGCCGATGTGGTGGTCAAGGCCACCAAGGTCGACGGGGTCTACGACAAGGATCCGGTCAAGCATCCCGGCGCGATCAAGTACGAGCAGCTGTCCTATGACGATGCGCTCGATCAGAAGCTCGGGGTGATGGATTTGACCGCCATCTGCCTGGTGCGGGACCATGACATGCCAGTACGGGTCTTCAACATGAACAAGCCGGGTGCCCTGCTGAACCTGGTGGTGGGTGGCAAGGAAGGCACGCTGATTGACAGAGGGTAAGACAGTGATCGATGACATCAAGAAGGATGCGAAGAATCGCATGAAGAAGAGCCTCGAGGCCCTTCACCAGAACTTCAACAAGATACGTACCGGTCGAGCCCATCCCAGTATTCTGGATGCGGTGACCGTGGAGTACTACGGCAGCCAGGTGCCGCTCAACCAGGTGGCTTCGGTCAACGTCGAGGATGCCAGGACCCTGACGGTGGTGCCCTGGGACCAGCAGATGGTGCCCAAAATCGAGAAGGCCATCATGACCTCCGATCTTGGTCTCAACCCGGCGAGTGCGGGCAACGTGATCCGCGTCCCTATGCCGATGCTCACCGAAGAGACACGCAAGGGTTACATCAAGCAGGCCCGCCAGGAAGCCGAACATGCCCGAGTCGCGGTGCGCAATGTGCGTCGCGATGCCAATGGTGATCTCAAGTCGCTGCTCAAGGAGAAGGAGATTACCGAGGACGAGCAGCATCAGGCCGAGGAAGCCATCCAGAAACTGACCGACAGCACCGTCGCGGAGATTGACAAGGCACTGGAGGCCAAGGAACACGACCTGATGCAGGTTTGAGGGCGGCAGACGAGTCCGGCCAGCGGCGCCGCCGGCAACGGATTGCTCTCCGGCGAACGGCGGGCGCCTCGCCTGAAATTCGCCGATCTCTACGCTCTTACCCGCCATGCGAGACACCATGACGTCACCGCACACTCCCCGCTCCCGGGGCGTTCTTGACGATGAGTCCACTGCCGGTGGGCCCCCCCTGCCGAAGCATGTGGCCATCATCATGGATGGCAACAACCGCTGGGCGAAGGCGCGTGGCCTCTCCGGCATACGCGGCCACCATGCTGGCGTCGAAGCGGTTCGCGCCGTCATCCGCCGTGCCGCTGAGCGCGGCATCGAGACGCTCACGCTCTTCGCCTTTTCCAGTGAAAACTGGAAACGGCCTGTCGGTGAGGTCAATGCGCTGATGGAGCTCTTTCTCATGGCGCTCAAGCGTGAGGTCAGAAAACTCCATCGCCACGGCATTCGCCTGTCGGTGATCGGCGACCGCAGCGGCTTCTCGCCCTCGATCCAGAAGCACATTGTCAGTGCAGAGACGTTGACGCGAGACAACACGGGGCTGCATCTGGTGATCGCGGCCAACTACGGAGGGCGCTGGGACATCACCGGTGCCGCGCGTCGCCTGGCCAGGCGCGCCGCTGCCGGCGAACTCGACCCCGACATGATCGACGAGCGGGCTTTCAACGAGGAGGTGAGTCTGTCCGGAGATGCGCCGGTGGATTTCTGCATCCGCACCAGCGGTGAGCAGCGCATCTCCAACTTCCTGCTCTGGCAGATGGCCTATGCCGAGCTCCACTTCACCCCCGTGCTGTGGCCGGACTTCGATGGCGACGCCCTTGACCGCGCGCTGGCCGACTTTCAGGGACGGCAGCGGCGCTTCGGCATGACCGACGAACAGATCGAGGAACAGGGTGCTTAAACAACGAATCGTGACGGCGGCCTGGCTGGCTCCCCTTGCCCTGTTCGGCCTGTTCGGCCTGGAGGGGGTAGGGTTCCACCTGTTCACCGCCGCCATTGTGCTGCTGGCTGCCTGGGAGTGGGCCAATCTCGCCGGCCTCACCTCATCGCTCCATCGCCTGTACCCGGTGGCGGGCCTTGCCGTGCTGATGGCACTTTGCTGGTCAACCGGTGTTCTCCAGTCTGCCTGGCCGCTCTGGCTGGGTGTGCTGGGTTGGCTGGTCAACCTCTACTGGGTGATCGGCTACCCTGATCGTCTGTCGCAGTGGCGCCCGACCGGCATGCGTCTGGCCATGGGGCTCTGGGTGCTGTTGCCGACCTGGGTTGGCTTCAGTGTGCTACGCGGCGAGGGTGCCGTCTGGCTGCTCTTCGTGTTGCTGCTGGTGTGGGGGGCCGACATCGGCGCCTACTTTGTTGGCCGTGCCCTCGGCCGACACAAGCTGGCGCCCAGTGTTAGCCCCGGAAAGACATGGGAAGGCGTGGCCGGTGGCCTGGCCGTCACGTCGCTGCTGGCGATTGTCTTCGCCGCCTGGCAGGGGCTTGGCCTCGCGGGCGGAACAGTGCTGCTGCTGACCACGGCGGTCGTTACGCTCGCGTCGGTGCTGGGCGACCTGCTCGAGAGCATGCTCAAGCGCCATCGCGGCATCAAGGACTCCAGCCAGCTTCTGCCGGGTCACGGCGGGGTGCTCGACCGAGTCGACAGCTTGACGGCGGCGGTACCGCTGTTCGCCCTGCTCTCCGGGAGTCTGCTGTGAGTCAGCGTTGCGTGACCGTGCTGGGCGCCACGGGGTCCATCGGCACCAGCACGCTGGACGTGATCGGCCGTCATCCGGATCGCTATCGGGTACATGCCCTGGCCGCTCATCGCTCCCGGGAGGGGCTGTTGGTCCTGTGTTTACGCCACCGGCCAGCGGTGGCCGTGCTCGAGACCGAGAATGATGCTGCATGGCTGCGCGGGCAGCTGGCGGGGGCAGAGCTTGCCACCGAGGTGAGGTCAGGCCGGGAAGCCCTGGTCGAGGTGGCCGAGGCGCCTGAGGTGGATGCCGTCATGTCCGCCATCGTCGGTGCCGCAGGTCTCTTGCCCACGCTGGCCGCGGTGAAGGCCGGCAAGCGGGTTCTGCTGGCGAACAAGGAGGCCCTGGTGATGTCCGGGGCGCTGTTCATGGACGCGGTTAGGCGTCACGGTGCCACGCTTCTGCCCATCGATTCCGAACATAATGCCATCTTCCAGTGTCTACCTACCCAACATGGCGGGGGGTTGGGTCGCCATGGGGTGACGCAACTGCTGTTGACCGCATCGGGTGGGCCGTTCCGCGGCTGGTTGCCGGAGGAGCTGGCCCGGGTGTCACCGGATCAGGCCTGCGACCACCCCAATTGGTCGATGGGGCGCAAGATATCGGTAGACAGCGCCACCTTGATGAACAAGGGCCTCGAGCTGATCGAGGCGTGCTGGCTCTTCGATGCGCGTCCCGACCAGGTCCAGGTGGTGGTGCACCCTCAAAGCGTGATTCACTCCATGGCGGCCTACAGTGACGGCTCGGTGATCGCCCAGCTGGGTAATCCGGATATGCGGACGCCTATCGCCTACGGACTGGCCTGGCCGGAACGCATCGACGCCGGGGTGGAGGCGCTGGATCTCTTCCGGATCGCCCGGCTCGACTTCGAGCCCGCCGACGAGACGGCCTTTCCCTGCTTGCGCCTGGCACGCGATGCCATGGCCGCGGGTGGTACGGCACCGGCAGTACTCAATGCCGCCAACGAAGTGGCGGTGGAGGCCTTCCTGGCCGGCCGCCTCCGATTTACCGGCATTGGCGATCTGGTGGCGAGGGTGCGCGACGAGTGCCCGATCATGCCGGCCAGCGACCTCGAGACCATCCTCGAGGCCGATGTCCTCGCCCGGCGGGTGGCACATGCTCGACTGGTGAGGCAATGACGCTCGCCCTCACGCTGCTGACTGCAAGGAGACTGCCTTGGGCCTGATCCAGAACGTGCTGGCCGTGATCGTGGTGCTCGGCCTCTTGATCACTTTCCACGAATTCGGCCACTTCTGGGTGGCCCGTCGCTGCGGTGTGAAGGTGTTGCGCTTTTCCGTGGGCTTCGGCAAGCCGCTGTGGTCCCGACACGATCGCCACGGTACCGAGTTCGCGATCGCTGCCATCCCCCTGGGGGGCTACGTCAAGATGCTTGACGAGCGCGAGGGCCCGGTCGACCCTGCCGAGCGGACGCAGGCCTTCAACAACAAGACGGTCTGGCAGCGGATCGCCGTCGTCGCGGCGGGACCCCTGGCCAACTTCCTGCTGGCTATCGTGGCCTACTGGGCGCTGTTCGTTGTCGGCACGACCACGGTCGCGCCAGTGATCGGCAGCGTGGCGCCGGACTCGCCGGCCAGTCGTGGCGGGCTGGAGGCCGGCCAGGAGATCACCGCGGTTCGGGGCGAGGCGGTGCGCTCCTGGGACGAGATCAATCTCAAGCTGGTCGCGGCCATCGGTGCCAGCGGCGAACTCGAGGTCAAGGCCCGTGATGAGGCGACAGCCGAGCCCCGGAGCTATCAACTTCCGGTGGAAGACTGGCTGGTGCGCCAGGACCCTCCCCGGCCGCTGCCGAGCCTCGGACTGACACCCTGGCAGCCTGACATTCCACCGGTACTGGGTCAGGTGATCGAGGGTGAGGCGGCTGCCGAGGCCGGTCTGCAAGTGGGGGATGAGGTGGTCGCGGTGGACGGCGAGCCGGTGGATGACTGGATGGCCTTCGTCGATCGTGTCCGTGCCAGTCCCGGCGAGCCTCTCAGCCTGACGGTCCGCCGCGACGATGAGCGTCTCTCGACGACGATGACCCCCGGCCGCAACGAGCTGGAGGAGGGGGTCGTCATTGGCTACATCGGCGCCGGCGTCGAGCCCGTCGACTGGCCCGAGGAATACCGTCGCGAGATCCGTTACGGACCGTTAGCCGCGGTGGGCCAGTCACTGGCGCGCACCGGCGAGATGACGGTGCTGACGCTGGGCGCTATCCGCAAGATGGTGGTAGGCCTCATCTCGCCGTCCAACCTCTCCGGGCCCATCACCATCGCGCGGATTGCCGGCGAATCGGCGCGCTCCGGGCTGGAGAGTTTCGTCAGCTTTCTCGCCTACCTCTCCATCAGTCTGGGCGTGCTCAATCTGTTGCCAATCCCCGTGCTCGACGGCGGTCATCTGCTCTATTATCTGGTCGAGGTGGTCCGCGGTCGTCCGGTTTCCGAAAAGACTCAGGCCGTTGGGCTGCGAATCGGCCTGGCGTTGGTCGGTACCTTGATGCTGATGGCGCTCTATTTCGACCTGATGCGGCTCTGGTAGCCGGGCGTCGGCTTGTCAGTGGCCAGTGCAAATGTATAAGGTGCCTGTCTGTACAGGACGGCAGATCAACGCGAGCGAATCGACTGCATGAAAATCAAGACCATCGGACTGGCGGCGCTGCTGCTCACGAGTGCCCAGGCGGCACTGGCGGAACCTTTCGACGTCTCCGACGTTAGGGTAGAGGGGTTGCAACGGGTATCGCCCGCCTCCGTGTTCAATGCCTTTCCTGTCAGTGCACGCGACCGCGTTGATGAACGCGAGCTTGCCGAGGCGGCCCGCGAGCTCTTTGCCACCGGGCTTTTCGAGGACGTCAGTCTTGCTCGCGAAGGCGACGTGCTGATCATCCAGGTCGTCGAGCGTCCGACCATTGCGCGTCTCGATATCGAGGGCAACAGGCAGATCGCCGACGAGGACCTTCGCAACGGGCTCAAGCAGGCCGGGCTGGTCGAGGGCCAGGTGCTGCAGCTCTCTACCCTCGAGGAGATCCAGCGCGAACTGGAAGGGGTCTACCAGTCGCAGGGGCGCTACAGCGCCCGAATCGACACGTCCATCGAGGAGGTCGGCGAAGGCCAGGTCCAGGTCAACATCGATATCGACGAGGGGGCGGTGGCCAAGATCCGCCAGATCAATATCGTCGGCAATCGCGACTTCGACGATGACGAGCTGCGCGATATCCTCGAACTCGACGACAAGCCGGGCTGGTTCTTCGGCTGGTTCTCCAGCGACGAGTATTCCCGCGAGGCTCTGGCCGGTGATCTTGAGCGGCTGCGCTCCTTCTATCTGGATCGTGGCTACGTGAACTTCAACATCGAGTCTTCACAGGTCTCTATCAGCCCCGACAAGTCACGGATCTTCGTGACCGTGAACATCGACGAGGGGCGGCAGTATCGGCTGGGCGATATTCGCTTTGCCGGCGATCTGCGGATTGCCGAGCGAGAAGCCCGTGAGCTGCTGACGGTAGAGACCGGAGAGATCTTCTCGCGCAGCGACGTCACCGCCTCCACGGAGGCACTGCGCTCGCGGCTAGGTGCCGAGGGATTTGCCTTCGCCAACGTGGACGGCATTCCCGAGGTTGCCACGTCCGGAGACACGGTGGACCTGACCTTTCGCGTCGAGCCGGGGCGTCGGGCCTATGTGCGGCGCATCGAGTTTGCCGGCAACACCACCACCCAGGACGAGGTACTGCGACGCGAGATGATCCAGATGGAGGGAGCCCCGGCCTCCACCACCTCGATCAGCCAGTCGCGACAGCGGCTGGAGCGTCTGGGCTTCTTCAAGCAGGTCGACGTGGAAACGCGCCCGGTGGCCGGCGAGCCCGACAAGCTGGATGTGACCTACACCGTCGAGGAGCAGCCCTCCGGCTCCATCTCGGCGAGCATAGGCTTCTCCCAGAGCGCCGGGGTGATCTACGGCGCCTCGCTGTCGCAGAACAATTTCCTGGGCACCGGCAATCGGGTCAACATCGGGGCTCAACGCAGCGACACCTTCACCAGCCTCAATTTCGGCTTCACCGACCCCTACTGGACCCTGAGCGGCATCTCGCGCGGCTACAATCTCTTCTATCGCGAGACCGACTACGAGGACTCCGATATCTCGACCTACTCCACCGACGCCTACGGGGGAGGCATCAATTTCGGCTATCCGATCAACGAGCTGACCCGCCTGAACTTCGGGGCATCGGCGGAGGATTTGTCGCTCCAGACGTACCGTGATACGCCTGCCGAGATCATTCAGTACGAACAGGATCAGGGGAGCGATGCCCAGAGCCTGAAGCTGAGCGCCAGCTGGACCCGCAACAATCTCAATCGCGGTATCATGCCCACTGCCGGCAACTATCAGCGCCTGTCGCTGGAGACCGCGGTGCCCGGCAGCGACGCCGAGTACTACAAGCTGCGTGCCCGCGCCCGGCAGATCATTCCGCTCAACGAGGAGCAGACCTGGGGGCTGAAGTTCAGCGGCGAGCTGGGCTACGCCGACACCATCGGCAACGATCCTTATCCGTTCTATGAGAACTTCTTCTCCGGCGGCCTCGGGTCGGTCCGCGGCTTCACCGGCAACACCCTGGGGCCGGCCACAACCGAGCGCAATGGAGGGAATGATCGCACCCTGGGCGGCAACGTTCTGGTGGAGGGCAGTGCCGAAGTGCTCTTCCCCATGCCCTTCGTCGAGGATCAGCGCTCCCTGCAGGCCTCGCTGTTCCTGGATGCCGGCAACACCTTCCTGACCGACTGCTATGAGGTGCCTGACGGCTTCACCTCGTCGTGCGAGTCCGGCGTTGATCTCGGCGAGCTGCGCTATAGCGCCGGCATTGGCCTCTCCTGGCTGACGCCGGTGGGGCCACTGACTTTCAGCGTGGCCGAGCCGCTCAACGACAAGGAGGATGACGACACCCAGTTCTTCCAGTTCTCCCTGGGTCAGACCTTCTGATCCGGCACCCCCATCAAGGAGTCTCCGCCATGCGCAAGCTGTCTGCCGCCTTATGCCTTGGTCTGCTGGCCGTCGTGATCCTGCCTGCACAGGCCGACGAGGTCGCCGTCCTCGACTGGCGCGCCGCGCTGATGGAGACGGATGCTGCTCAGCGTTCCATGAACGAGCTGCGCAATCGCCTCGCCAATCAACAGCAGGAGGCCGAGTCCCTCGGCCGTGAGCTTCAGCAGATGCAGCAGCGTCTGCAGCAGGAAGGCGAGAGCATGACCGAGACCCAGCGGCGCACGTCCATGCAGGACTTCCAGCGCAAGGGGCAGCGCTTCGAGCAGTTGCGCCAGGAGATCGGTCAGGCGCGCCAGCAATCCGAGCAGCGATTCCTTCAGCAGGCCGAGCCCAAGCTGGACCAGGCTGTCCAGCGCGTCATTGACCGCCACGGGGTCGAGGTGCTGGTAGATCCCGATGGCGTGTTGCATACCGAGCGTCAACTGCAGGATCTGACGAAGGAAGTCACCGATATCCTCAATACGCTCTACTGAGCTGGCCGCTCCAAGACAGCGAGTTTTCATGAATCAAGATGCCCGAACCCTCACACTGGCCGAGATTGCCGAGCGCCTGGGCGCCCGCCTGGAGGGTGACGGCAACCAGCGCGTCAGTGGCCTGGCCACGCTCAGGGATGCCGAGCCGGATCAGGTGGCCTTTCTCGCCAATCGTGCCTACCTCAAGGACCTGCCGGGAACCCGAGCCGCCGCGGTGCTGCTGGCGCCTGCTCATGCCGAAACCTGTCCGGTGGCGCGCCTCGAGATGGACAACCCCTATCTCGGCTACGCCGAGCTGTCGCGGCTGTTCGATCCCCTCGTGGGGCGGTCGCCGGCCGGTATTCACCCCACGGCCGTGGTCGCCGCCGACGTTCGCCTGGGGTGGGAGGTGGCGATCGGCCCCCAGTCGGTCGTCGAATCGGGTGTCGAGCTGGCTGACGAGGTGGTCATCGGGCCGGGCTGTGTCGTGGGCGCGGACTCGCGCATCGGCCCAGGTTCTCGCCTGCACGCCAATGTCACGGTCAGCCATGGTGTGGTGATCGGGGCCCGTGCCATCCTGCACAGCGGCTGCGTGATCGGCGGTGACGGGTTCGGTTTCGCCCACGATGGTTCTCGCTGGCACAAGATTGCCCAGCTGGGCGGTGTGGTGCTCGGCGACGATGTCGAGGTGGGTAGCTGCTCGAGTATCGATCGCGGGGCGCTCGGCGATACGGTGATCGGTGACGACGTCAAGATCGACAGCCAGGTGCAGATCGCGCACAACGTGCAGATCGGTGACCACAGCGCCCTGGCGGGCTGTGTGGGTATTGCCGGCTCCACCCGGGTGGGCCGTCACTGCATGCTGGGAGGCGGCGTCGGCCTTTCCGGGCACCTGACCATCGCCGACGGAGTGCAGGTGACCGGCATGAGCCTCGTGACGAACTCTATCCTCGAGCCGGGAATCTATTCGTCGGGAACCGGCGCCATGGACAACGCTCAGTGGCGTCGCAACGCCGTGCGCTTCAAGCAGCTGGATGACATCGCCCGGCGCCTGGCGCGGCTCGAGAAGGCCGGCCGCAGCGGTTGAGGCCGTGTCGCAGGGCGGTATAATCCACTGCCCGTCCTTGCCGGTCCCCGCTGCCGGCCATGCCCCTCCGATGAAGGGCATCCTGACATTTCAGAGGTTGTTACGATGGTAATGGACATCAACGAGATTCGTGAATATCTGCCCCACCGCTACCCTTTTCTGCTGGTGGATCGGGTGACGGAGCTCACCCTTGGCGAAGCCATCGTTGCCTACAAGAATGTCAGCATCAACGAGCCCTTCTTCAACGGCCACTTCCCGCACCACCCGATCATGCCTGGCGTGCTGGTGATCGAAGCGCTGGCCCAGGCCTGCGGCATCCTCGGCTTCAAGACCGTCAACAAGCTGCCTGCCGATGGCTATGTCTATTACCTCGTGGCCAGCGACAACGTGCGCTTCAAGCGCCCGGTGATGCCCGGCGACCAGCTCGTGCTGGAAGCTCGGGTGGAGCGCACCAAGCGCGGGATCTGGAAATTTGCCTGCCGTGCCACGGTGGATGGCGAGCTGATCTGCGAAGCCGATATCACCTGCGCCGAGAGGAAGGTCGCTTGATACACCCCACCGCCCTCATCGATCCCGCGGCGCGCCTGGCTGATGATGTCGAGGTCGGGCCCTTCACGGTGATCGGGCCCGATGTCGAGATCGGGCCTGGCAGCCGCATTGGCCCTCATGTCGTGCTCAAGGGGCCCACCGTGCTGGGCGCGCGTACCCGGATCTTCCAGTTCGCCTCGGTGGGTGAGGACTGCCAGGACAAGAAGTATGCGGGTGAGCCGACGCGTCTGGTGATGGGCGATGACAACGTCATTCGCGAGGGGGCGACGCTCCACCGCGGTACCGCTCAGGATCGCGGTGAGACCACCATTGGCTCTCGTAACCTCTTGATGGCCTACGTTCATGTCGGCCACGACTGCGTGATCGGCAACGACTGCATCCTGGCCAATCAGGTGACGCTCGCCGGCCATGTGCACCTGGGCGATTTCGTCATCCTCGGTGGCCTTTCCGCCATCCACCAGTTCTGCCATTTCGGCGATCACGCCATGGCCGGCGGTGGCTCGATCATCACCAAGGATACGCCTGCCTACGTGATGATCAACGGCAATCCGGCACAGGTCCACGGTCTCAATCTGGTGGGCCTCAAGCGTCGCGGCTTCTCCAAGGAGGCGATCCGTGCATTGAGCGAGGCCTACAAGCTGATCTATCGTCAGGGGCTGACCACCGAGCAGGCCCTTGCCCAGATCCGGGCGCGTTTCGCGTTGCCCGAGACCGAGGCCTTCGCCGCCTCCATCGAGCTCTCCACCCGTGGCATCATCCGCTGAACATGATGGTCCCATGACGCTCCGGCGTGTCTACCTGGTAGCGGGCGAGCTCTCGGGGGATAACCTGGGCGCTGGTCTGATGCGTGCGTTGAAGTCACGTCACCCCGGGGTCACGTTCCGGGGTATCGGCGGCCCGCGCATGATCGCCGAGGGCATGGACAGTCGCTTCCCTCTCGAGACCCTCTCCGTGATGGGGCTGGTGGAGGTGATCCGGCATCTCCCCGGCCTGGTGAAAGTGCGTCGCGAGCTCAGGCGCGATGCGCTGGTCTGGCAGCCCGACATCATGGTCGGCATCGATGCCCCGGACTTCAACCTCGGGTTGGAGCGCCAGCTGCGTGAGGCGGGGCTGATCACCGCCCATTATGTCAGCCCCTCCGTGTGGGCGTGGCGTCAGGGGCGAGTCAAGGGAATCGCCCGTGCCGTCGATGCCATGTTCACCTTCCTGCCCTTCGAGGCAGCCTTCTACCGCCAGCACCGGGTCCCCGTGGCCTTTGTCGGCCACCCCCTCGCCGACGAACTGCCTCTAGACAACGACCGGTCGGCTGCGCGTGCCGCGTTGGGGCTACCGGTCGACGGTCAGGTCCTTGCCGTGCTGCCCGGTTCCCGGTCGAGCGAGATTCGCTTTCTGGGCGCGACGTTTCTCGCTGCTGTCGAGCGGCTATGCGAGGTGCGTACCGGCCTTCGGGTGGTGATACCGGCAGCGACACCTCAGCGGCGCACCGAACTGGAGGCGCTGATGGCCGGGTATCCCGGCCTGCAAGAGGGGCGACTGATCCTGGTCGACGGCCAGGCGCGAGAGGCCATGGTGGCCGCCGATGCGGTACTGCTCGCCTCGGGCACTGCGGCCCTGGAGGCAATGCTCTGTCATCGTGCGATGCTGGTGGCCTACAAGCTGGCCCCCGCTACTCACTGGCTGGCGAAGCGGCTGGTCAAGACCGAGTGGATTTCGCTGCCCAACCTGATCGCCCGCGAGGCCCTCGTGCCCGAGCTGATCCAGGCAGCAGCCACCTCGGAGGCGATTGCCGCGCACCTGGGCGAGATGCTGGATGATCCCGTGAACCGCGCGGCCCTGGAGGCGCGCTTCGCCGCCATGCATGCCGGTCTGCAGCGTGACGCCAGTCGACGCGTGTGCGAGGCCATCGAGGCGCTGGTGGCAAGGCAGCCCCTGCCCGCGAGCGTGGCCCCGGACGTGGCCGAGGAGGTGTCTGTTGATGGATGAGGAACGCATCACAGGAAAAGGGCGCGAGGTGCTGCCGCCTCTGGTGATCGACTATGCCGGCAAGCGTCTGGCCGGGGTCGATGAGGCAGGCCGAGGCCCGCTGGTCGGACCGGTCGTCGCCGCCGCTGTGATCCTCGACGCGGCACGGCCCATCGACGGCCTCGCCGACTCCAAGACGCTTACCGCCGTGCGTCGCGAGGCCCTGGCGTTCGAGATCCGGCAGCGCGCGCTGGTCTTTGCCGTGGCCGAGGCGTCGGCGGCCGAGGTGGACGCGCTCAACATCTACCATGCCACGCACCTCGCCATGCGCCGCGCCATTGACGCCCTGGTGCCGGCAGCCGAATACCTGCTGGTGGACGGCAATCGGCTGCCCGGGCATCATGTGCCGGGCCAAGCGGTGGTCAAGGGCGATGCCCGGCATCCGGCCATTGCCGCCGCCTCGATCCTGGCCAAGGTCGCCCGTGATGCGGGAATGATGGCCCTCGATGCGCGGTATCCCGACTACGGTTTTGCCCGCCACAAGGGCTACTCGACCCCCGAGCATCTGGCTGCCCTGGAGCGTCTCGGGCCGCTTCCCGACCATCGTCGCTCCTTCGGCCCGGTAAGCAGGCAGCTGGCTCTTCTCTGAGGCTTCCGACAACCGTTCGCCACCTTATCGCCATGCCACGCTCGAGTTCGCCATGACTGCACCCTTCGTTCATCTTCGCGTTCACAGCGAATTCTCCCTGGTCGACGGCCTGGTGCGTCTCAAGCCGCTGATCCAAGCCGCCGTGGACCAGGGCCTGCCGGCCCTGACGCTTACCGACGAGGCCAACCTGTTCGGCCTGGTCAAGTTCTACAAGGGCGCCCAGGGGGCGGGGCTCAAGCCGATCATCGGCAGCGACCTCTGGCTGGCCAACCCCCATGACGAGGGGCACCCCTACCGCCTCACGCTGCTGGCCATGGATGAGACGGGCTACCGTAACCTCATCGAGCTGATCTCGCGGGGCTGGCTGCATGGCCAGCGCCATGGCCAGGCGCTGCTGGACAAGGCCTGGGTGCTCGAGCAGAGCGCGGGGTTGATCGCCCTGTCCGGCGGCCGGGAAGGGGAGGTTGGCCGCCACCTGCTGAGCGACCATTACGACGAGGCCCGCGCCCTGCTCGAGGCGTGGAACGCCGCCTTTCCGGGACGTTTCTATCTGGAGTTGACCCGTACCGGTCGTCCGCTGGAGGAGGAGTGCGTGCACCTCTCGGTGGACCTGGCCGTCGAGACCGGCACCCCGGTGGTGGCCACCAATGACGTGCGCTTTCTGACGCGGGACGATTTCTGGGCTCACGAGACCCGGGTGGCCATCGGCGAGGGCAAGGCGCTCGACGACAAGCGCCGCGAACGACGCTACACCGAGGAGCAGTACCTCAAGAGTCCTGCGGAGATGGCGGAGCTGTTCGCCGATATCCCCGAGGCGCTGGAAAACAGCGTGATGATCGCCGCGCGCTGCAACGTGGACGTCCGCCTGGGCGAGATCTTCCTGCCGGAATTCGCGATTCCCGAAGGCATGACGCAGGATGAGTATTTCCGCAAGATTTCTCACGAAGGTCTTGCTGCGCGTCTGGATGTCCTCTTTCCGGCCGATCGGTACCCCCGCGATACGGCAGCGTTCGCCGAGATCGATGGCCGTTATCGCGAGCGGCTCGACTTCGAGCTCGACATCATTATCCAGATGGGCTTCCCCGGCTACTTCCTGATCGTGATGGACTTCATCCAGTGGGCCAAGGACAACGACGTCCCGGTGGGGCCGGGACGCGGCTCGGGTGCCGGGTCGCTGGTGGCCTATGCCCAGAAGATCACCGATCTCGATCCGATCGGCTACGATCTGCTGTTCGAACGTTTCCTCAACCCCGAGCGTGTCTCGATGCCCGACTTCGACGTCGACTTCTGCATGGAGAAGCGCGACCGGGTGATCGACTACGTCGCCGACCGCTATGGTCGCGACGCGGTGTCCCAGATCGTCACCTTCGGCACCATGGCGGCCAAGGCCGTGGTGCGCGACGTGGCGCGTGCCCAGGGAAAGCCCTACTCGCTGGGCGACAAGCTCTCCAAGCTGATTCCCTTCGAGGTGGGGATGACGCTGACCAAGGCCATCGAGGCCGAGCCGGCGCTCAAGGCATTCCTCGAGGCCGACGAGGAGGCCGCCGAGATCTGGGAGATGGCGCTCAAGCTCGAGGGCATCACTCGCGGCACCGGCAAGCACGCCGGCGGCGTGGTGATCGCGCCGACCAAGCTCACCGACTTCTCGCCGCTGCTCTGCGACGAGGACGGCAACGGCCTGATGGTGCAGTTCGACAAGAACGACATCGAGGAGGCGGGCCTGGTCAAGTTCGATTTCCTGGGTCTGCGCACCCTGACCATCATCGACTGGGCGCTGGAAATGGTCGACAAGGTGCGTGCCACGGAGGGCCAGGGGGCGCTGGACATCGACACCATCCCGCTGAACGACGTGCCCACCTTCGAGATGCTCAAGAAGGCGGAGACCACGGCCGTCTTCCAGCTCGAGTCTCGCGGCATGAAGGAGCTGATCAAGCGGCTGCTGCCCGACTCCCTGGAGGACATGATCGCTCTGGTGGCGCTGTTCCGCCCCGGCCCGCTGCAGTCGGGCATGGTGGACGACTTCATTAACCGCAAACACGGCCGGGCGGAGATCTCCTACCCGCACCCCGACTATCAGCACGCGCTGCTCGAGCCGGTGCTCGCGCCCACCTACGGCATCATTCTCTATCAGGAACAGGTGATGCAGATCGCCCAGGTGATGGCGGGCTACTCCCTGGGCCAGGCCGACATGCTGCGCCGCGCCATGGGCAAGAAGAAGCCTGAGGAGATGGCCAAGCAGCGAGCCGGCTTCATGGAAGGTTGCGCGACCCACGGTATTGACAAGGATCTCGCCGGCAACATCTTCGATCTGGTGGAGAAATTTGCTGGCTACGGTTTCAACAAGTCCCACTCGGCCGCCTATGCGCTGGTGTCATATCAGACTGCCTGGCTGAAGGCCCACTATCCTGGCCCGTTCATGGCGGCGGTGATGTCCACCGAGATGGACAACCTCGACAAGGTGGTGCCGCTGATCGAGGAGTGTCGTCACCTCTCGCTCACGGTCACTCCCCCCGATGTCAATGTCGGTGGCTACAGGTTCACCGTCGACGATCAGGCGCGGGTCGTCTATGGCCTGGGCGCGATCCGCGGGGTCGGTGAGGGTCCGATCGGCGCCATCGTCGAGGCGCGCGAGGCGGATGGCCCCTTCGAGGACCTGTTCGATTTCTGCCGCCGGGTCGACCCCAGGCGCATGAACAAGCGCACCCTGGAGGCGCTGATCCGCGCCGGCGCGCTGGATAGCCTGGGACCGAGCCGTGCGGTGCTCAGCGCCGCGCTGGACGATGCGATCCGCGCCGCCGCTCAGAACCAGACCAACCAGAACCTGGGGATGATGGACATGTTCGGCGAGGCCTTCGTCGACGCGTCGGCCACCGATGTCTATGCCAGCTATCGCCAGGTCCGCGAGTGGAGCGACAAGGAGCGTCTTGCCGGCGAGAAGGATACGCTGGGCCTCTACCTCACCGGTCATCCCATCGACGAGTACGAGAAGGAGCTGGAGCGCTTTGTCTCCACGCGCATCAGCGACCTCAAGCCCTCCCGCGAGCCCCAGCGGGTGGCGGGCCTGGTGGTGGGGGTACGCACCATGAAGTCCAAGCGTGGCGACACCATGGCCTTCATCACCTTGGACGATCGTACCGGGCGTATCGAGGCCTCGCTGTTTGGCGAGCTCTTCGACCAGCTGCGCGGTCGTCTCGAGGCCGACCAGGTGATGATCGTCGAGGGCGAGGTCTCCAGCGACGACTATTCCGGCGGCCTGCGCCTGCGCGGCAAGGAGGTCACGCCGATGGTCGAGGCGCGCAGCCGCTTCGGCCAGGCGGTGGAGCTCTCCCTGGACGGCGGGCGCCTCAACGGGCGCCTGGTGGACTCGCTGCGCGCGAGCCTCGCGCCCTACTGCGACGGTGAGGGCCTGCCGGTGCGGCTGCGCTACCGCAACGCCGAGGCCTCGGGCTGGCTGGAGCTCGCCGAGGAGTGGCGCGTCATCCCCAGCGACGAGCTGCTGACCGGCCTGCGCGAGGTGCAGGGCCAGGATGGGGTGCGGCTGAAGTATCGGTAACTGGCTGCGAGCTGCGGCTTGTAGCATGCCAGCGAGGGGCGCCGGGGGAAGGTCGAAGAGGAGGTCCTACGCCAGGGATGGCGTCGGTAGCGCCCAAGGAGGGGTTCACAGCGCCTCCTCGAAGGCCTTCCCCCGGATCAGAGCAGTCGCCAGCAGTCGATGTGCCGCCTTGCGTGGCGCGTTGAGGGTGCGATAATGCCAGCCACTTCACTTTTCGCGCCGCGCCTGGCCGTGACGGGCAGGGCGGTGAAACACCACAAGGCATCCGGCCAATGAATCCGAACTATCTCGACTTCGAACAGCCCATCGCCGAACTCCAGGCCAAGATCGAGGAGCTGCGGCTGGTCGGTAATGATAGTCAGGTCAATCTCAACGACGAGATCGGCCGACTCGAGGAAAAGAGCCGCAAGCTTACCGAGTCGATTTTCAAGGACTTGACTCCCTGGCAGGTGTCACAGCTCTCTCGTCATCCCCAGCGACCCTACACCCTCGATTATCTGGGTCACGTCTTCACCGACTTCGATGAACTTCACGGCGATCGCCGCTTTGCCGACGATGCCGCCATTGTCGGTGGGGTGGCGCGCCTGGATGATCGACCAGTGATGGTGATCGGGCATCAGAAAGGCCGGGACGTCCACGAGAAGGTGCGCCGCAACTTCGGCATGCCGCGCCCCGAGGGTTACCGCAAGGCGTGCCGTCTGATGGAGATGGCCGAGCGCTTCCGCATGCCGGTGCTGACCTTCATCGATACGCCGGGAGCGTATCCGGGTATCGACGCCGAAGAGCGGGGCCAGTCCGAGGCCATTGCCTACAATCTGGCCGTCATGTCGCGCCTGCGCACCCCCATCGTTGCCACCGTGGTCGGCGAGGGAGGCTCCGGCGGGGCGCTGGCCATCGGCGTCTGCGACGAGCTGGCCATGCTGCAGTATTCCACCTATTCGGTGATCTCTCCCGAGGGCTGCGCCTCTATCCTGTGGAAGAGCGCGGAGAAAGCCTCCGACGCCGCTCAGGCCATGGGGATTACTGCTGAACGCCTGAAGGAACTGGGGCTGGTCGATACCCTGATCCCTGAGCCGCTGGGCGGTGCTCACCGCCATCCGGTGACCGCCGCCGAGCGCGTCAGGGCGTCGCTGCTGGCAAGTCTCGACCGCCTTGAGGCGATGGATACGGACCAGATGCTGGCGCGACGCTATGAGCGTCTGATGAGCTATGGGGCACCTCTCTGAGGCGACGTTCTGCACGCGGCCATGTCCCTTCAGCGTCATATCGACGATGCCCTGGCCGAGACACCGCCGGGGCGCTGCGTCTGGGTCGCCCTCTCAGGGGGCCTGGATTCCTCGCTGCTGCTCACCCTGGCGGTCGAGGCTGCTCGCCGTCACCCCCGCCCCCTCCGTGCCCTGCACGTTCATCACGGCTTGCAATCCGCCGCCGACGACTTCGAGCGTCATTGCCGACGGCTATGCTCGCGACTCGGCGTGCCGCTCCATGTCGAGCGGGTTGCCGTCGATCTGGACGCAGGAAAGGGGCGTGAAGGGGCCGCGCGCGAGGCGCGCTACGCCGTCTTTGCGCAACGCGTGACACCGGGGGACACCCTGTGGCTGGCCCAGCACCGGGATGACCAGGCAGAGACCTTCCTGCTGGCGGCCCTGCGCGGGAGCGGAGTGCGGGGCTTGGCCGGGATGGCCAAGCAGCGCGCCTGGCATGAGCGACAGATCGAGCGGCCGCTTCTGGCGGTCTCGCGGGCGAACCTCGAGGCGGAGGCGACGCAGCGCGGCCTGGCCTGGGTAGACGACCCCTCCAATGATGACGAGACACTGGATCGCAACTTCCTTCGTCGCTCGGTTCTGCCCCTGCTGGCAGCCCGCTGGCCCCATGTCGGCGGCGCCCTTTCCCGAAGCGCGACGCTGGCCGGTGACGCCGATGACCTGCTTGGCGAGCTGGCCGAGCTGGATCTCGAACGCCTGGGTGGCGAGGCGTCATGGCTGCCGGTGGCGGGTCTGCTGGCCCTCTCCGCCCCTCGTCGCCGGCTGCTGATCCGGCATGGCTGCCACCGGCTGGGTCTGCCGACGCCTCCATCGCGAGCACTCGAGACCCTGCTGGATCAGCTCCATGCCCATCGGCAGGCGGAGGTGCGAGTGGCCTGGACTGGCGCCGAGGCCCGGGTGTGGCGAGGACATCTTTACTTGCTGATGCCACATGCCGCATTGCCGGCTGACTGGCAGACCGAGTGGGATGGTTCCACACCCTTGGTCACGCCGTGGGGGGAGATGCGGGTGGCGTTGAGCCGGTCAGAGAGCGCGTTGTTGCGCCTGCGGGTGATGCCGCGACGGGGTGGCGAGCGGCTGCGTCTTCGCGACCGCGGCCGTCGCGATCTCAAGCGGCTGCTGCAGGAGCTCGGCGTGCCGCCCTGGAGGCGTGGTCAGTTGCTGGTGGTCCGAGAGGGGGAAACGCCGGTGGCGGTACTCGACCCGGTGAACGAGGCGTGGCTGGCGCTCGCCGAGGGCTGGATCAGTCGTGGCGAATTACCAGAGTGAAGTCCGCGGCCTGCTGATAGGCCACCTCCTGCTCCAGATCGTTGAGGAGCAGTGCCGGCGTGCCCTCCTCGCTGGTGAGGGTCAGGATCAGCCTTTCGCCCTCGGCCTCGAGACGCGGCACGGCCGGGGGTTGCTCGGGACGAGAGTGGTTGAGAATCACTGCCAGGCGCAGTAGCCGGGCCAGCCGGGCGTGAGAGCGTCGCTCCGACTCGGGCAGGGCCTGCCACTCCTTGATGGGGAACTTGCGACGATGGGCCCGCACCAGGAAGGCCAGCAGCCGCTGTTCGGGCCGTGAGAAGCCGGCCAGATCGGAGTACTCCAGCAGATAGGCGCCGTGGCGATGGAACTGGCTGTGCGAGATGGCCAGGCCGATCTCGTGCACTCGGCTACCCCAGTCGAGGAAGCGTGCCTGATCATCGTCAAGATGCCATACGTCACGTACCTGATCGAGCAGGGTGCCCGACGTCGTCGCCACGTTGTCGGCCTGTCGACCATCCACCCGGTAGTTGCGTGCCAGGCCGTCCAGCGTCTTCAGGCGCGAATCCTCGGGGCTGTTGCGTCCTACCATGTCGTAGAGCACGCCCTCGCGCAGGGCGCCGTCGGCATAGCGCATCTGCTCCAGGTCGAAGGCCTCGAAGATGGCGACGAGGATCGCCACCCCGGCCGGAAAGACCCGAGAGCGGTCGGCCTTGAGCCCTTCCATGGCGACCTTGTCGAGCTTGCGGCACTTGATCAGCCGCTTGCGCAGGCTGGCGAGGCCGGTGCGGGTGATCATCCCCTCGGGCGCATCTCCGGCGGCCGCGATCACCGCAGCCGCTGCCTTGATGGTGCCGCTGGATCCCACCGGGTCGGACCAGCCCATGCGCTGATAGGGGCGCTGAATGTTGGCCAACTCGGAGAGCGCGGCGAGTTCTGCCTTGCGCATACGCTTTTCACTGATCTCTCCGCCCTCGAAGAAGCGGCGGGTGAAGGTCACGCAGCCCATGCGCAGACTCTCCAGCGCCAGGGGCTCGAAGCGTTCGCCGATGATGAACTCCGTGGAACCGCCGCCGATGTCGACGATCAGCCGGCGGCCATCCTCGGCCAGGGCATGAGCGGCACCCAGATAGATCAGGCGGGCTTCCTCCCGGCCGGCAATGATCTCGATGCGCTGGCCGAGGAGTGCCTCGGCGCGCTCGATCAACTCCTGGCTGTTGGTGGCCTCGCGCAGCGCATTGGTGCCCACCACCCGCAGGTGGCCCGGCGTGATGTCCTCGAGGAAGGGGGCGAAACGCGTCAGGCAATCCAGCGCGCGCTGCATGGCCGCCTCGGCGAGGCGGCCATCCTCGTTGAGCCCGGCCGCGAGCTGTACTTTCTCGCCGAGGCGCGCGACCACTTGCAGGCGGTCGTCCTGGTAGTTGGCGACCAGCAGGTGAAAACTGTTGGAGCCGAGATCGATGGCAGCGAGCCGGGTAGGATCACCCGCTACCTCGGCCGGAAGCGAGTCGGTAACGGAGGACGCCGGGTCCTGTGGCGTAGTCATGGCAGTTCCTTCGAATCGGTCAGGGGCAAGGGTGCGTGGCGCTTCAGGTCGTGTCAATTGTTGCGAGCTTCCGGGCTTGCGTTCGCCCTGTGCCTTGACTAGTATCGAGCCGTTCGCCTGTTTTGTATGCTTCCCGACCGTTTCACGGCGATTCCGTACGGTCAGTTTCCAAGTCGTCAGACCGCCCACTGCTTCAGCCCGCGACCCGGCCGCCTGGTCAGGATCCGCAGGCCAGGCGAAAACGAACCTGCTTCCTCGCTACCGATATCGGCCCGGCAACCCAAGAGTGTGGTCGCCCTTGCATGGCCATTCGATCCAGCATGACGAGAGGTAGCCTCTCCGGGCTCTGAACGCATTCATAGGGCGTCATCGTCTCGCCTCCTGTCTTTCCTCACGACGCACTGCCGTCCGGCTTCCACGAGCGAATTCTGAACACACCGATGAATCTTACCGAACTCAAGCAAAAGCCTGTGCCGGAGCTTCTGGATATTGCCCGCGAGATGGGCATCGACAATCTGGCACGCTCCCGCAAGCAGGACATCATCTTCGCCATTCTCAAGAAGCATGCCAAGAGCGGCGAGCCGATCTTCGGCGATGGCGTTCTGGAGATCCTTCAGGATGGATTCGGTTTCCTGCGTAGCGCCGATAGCTCCTACCTGGCCGGCCCTGACGACATCTATGTCTCGCCCTCCCAGATCCGGCGATTCAATCTGCGCAAGGGCGACTCCATCTCCGGCAAGATTCGCCCCCCGAAGGAAGGGGAGCGTTACTTCGCGCTGCTCAAGGTCAGCGAGATCAACTTCGACAAGCCGGAGAATGCCAAGCACAAGATCCTGTTCGAGAATCTCACGCCGTTGTTTCCCGACGAACGGTTGCGCACGGAGATCGGTAACGGCTCCACCGAGGATCTCACGGCACGGATCATCGACCTGGTAGCGCCCATCGGCAAGGGCCAGCGGGGTCTGCTGGTCTCTCCGCCCAAGGCGGGCAAGACCCTGATGCTGCAGAACATCGCCACGTCCATCACCCGCAACAACCCCGAGTGCCACCTGATCGTGCTGCTGATCGACGAACGCCCGGAAGAGGTGACCGAGATGTCGCGGACCGTGCGTGGCGAGGTGGTGGCCTCCACCTTCGACGAGCCGCCTGCTCGCCACGTGCAGGTCGCCGAGATGGTCATCGAGAAGGCCAAGCGTCTGGTGGAGCACAAGAAGGACGTGGTGATTCTGCTCGACTCCATCACCCGTCTGGCACGCGCCTACAACACCGTGGTGCCGAGCTCCGGCAAGGTGCTCACCGGTGGCGTCGATGCCCATGCGCTGGAGAAGCCCAAGCGGTTCTTCGGTGCGGCGCGTAACATCGAGGAGGGCGGTAGCCTGACCATCATCGCCACGGCGCTGGTCGACACCGGTTCGAAGATGGACGAAGTGATCTTCGAGGAGTTCAAGGGTACCGGCAACATGGAGGCGCACCTGGATCGCAAGCTGGCCGAACGTCGCGTCTACCCGGCCATCAACATTCGTCGCTCCGGTACCCGTCGTGAGGACCTGCTTGCCTCCGAAGAGGAGATGCAGCGGATGTGGATCCTGCGCAAGTTGCTCAATCCCATGGACGATACCGCGGCGACCGAGTTCCTGATCGACCGTCTGAAGGATACCAAGACCAATCTCGAGTTCTTCGAGGCCATGAAGCGGCGTTGAGACGCATTCGGCGGGTGCAGGAAAATTGTGCAATAGTTGTACGAAGAAACAGGGGGTAGCATGGTATGCTGCCCTTTTCGTCGTCTGGGAGTCGGGAAACCGAATGAAGTACAAGGACCTGCGGGACTTCATCAGCGCCCTGGAGGCTCGGGGCGAACTCCAGCGCATCAGCGCCGAGGTGGACCCTTACCTCGAGATCACCGAGATCTGCGACCGCACCCTGCGTGCCGGCGGTCCGGCGCTGCTGTTCGAGAACGTGAAGGGCCATGACATGCCCCTGCTGGGCAATCTCTTCGGCACACCGACGCGCGTCGCTCTGGGCATGGGCCAGGAGTCGGTGGCAGCCCTGCGCGAGGTGGGCGAGTTGCTGGCCTTCCTCAAGGAGCCCGAACCGCCCAAGGGGTTTCGCGATGCCTGGAGCAAGCTGCCCATCTTCAAGCAGGTGATGAGCATGGGTCCGAAGATGGTGCGTACGGCCCCGGTGCAGGCACTCGTCTACGAAGGCGAGGAGGTCGACCTCGACCGCCTGCCGATTCAGCACTGCTGGCCGGGAGATGCCGCGCCGCTGGTCACCTGGCCCCTGGTGATCACCAGGGGACCCCAGAAGACACGCCAGAACCTGGGGATCTACCGCCAGCAGAAGCTCGACGGCAACCGGCTGATCATGCGCTGGCTCTCTCATCGCGGCGGTGCCCTGGACTTTCAGGAGTTCCAGCAGGCGCATCCCGGCGAACCCTTTCCGGTGGCGGTGGCGCTGGGCGCCGATCCGGCCACCATTCTGGGCGCCGTGACTCCCGTCCCCGACAGCCTCTCCGAATATGCCTTCGCCGGCCTGTTGCGGGGATCGCGTACCGAACTGGTCAAGTGCCACCACGCAGACCTGCAGGTGCCGGCTTCCGCCGAGATCATCCTCGAGGGGTTCATCTACCCTGACGATACCGCACCCGAAGGGCCCTACGGCGACCATACCGGCTACTACAACGAGGTCGAGCAGTTCCCGGTGTTCACGGTGACGCGCATGACGATGCGCGAGAACGCCATCTACCATTCCACCTATACCGGACGACCCCCTGACGAACCGGCGATCCTGGGGCTTGCCCTCAACGAGGTGTTCGTGCCCATCCTGCGTCGTCAGTTCCCCGAGATCATCGACTTCTATCTGCCGCCGGAGGGCTGTTCCTACCGCATGGCGGTCGTGACCATGAAGAAGCAGTATCCGGGGCACGCCAAGCGGGTGATGATGGGCGTATGGAGTTTCCTTCGCCAGTTCATGTACACCAAGTTCGTCGTGGTGCTCGATGATGACGTCTCTGCCCGGGACTGGAAGGACGTGATCTGGGCCATCACCACGCGCATGGACCCCGCCCGGGACACCGTGATGGTGGAAAACACCCCCATCGACTACCTGGACTTCGCGTCACCTGTTGCCGGGCTCGGCTCGAAGATGGGCCTGGATGCCACCAGCAAGTGGCCCGGCGAGACCGATCGCGAGTGGGGCACGCCCATCGTCATGGACGAGGCCGTCAAGGCCCGCGTCAGCGACCGCTGGAACGAGTTGGGCATCGAACTCCCCGACAACACGACACCCTGACAACTTCAAGAGGCTTACATGACGCCAAGGACCCTGACCTGCCTGGTCTCCGAGGTCGAGGATCTCACACCGGACGTCTTCCGCGTTCAACTGGAGGGCCGGCCAGAAGCCGTGGCCCACGAGCCCGGCCAGTACCTGGAGTTGAAGCTCGCCGACGATCTCTGGGTACCGTTCTCCATTGCCAATGCCCATGGCGGCGATGGCGCCATCGAACTTCATATCCAGCACTGGCCCGAGCGCGAGAACTCCGCCCGCCTGCGCGAGCTGATACAGGTGGCCGAACGTCTCACCCTGCGCCTGCCCGGCGGTGACTGCATCCTGGACCCGGACAGTACGCGCCCCCTCCTGCTGATTGCCGCGGGCACCGGTTTTTCCCAGATGAAGGCGATCATCGAGGCGGCGCTTCACGATGATCCGACACGGAACATCGACCTCTGGTGGGCGGCACGCGAGCGTCGCGATCTCTATCTGGAGCGTCTTGCCCGAGAGTGGGCGGAGGGCTACACCAATGTCCATTTTCATGCGGTGAGCGAGATACCGCCAGAGACGCCGGTCGACGGCGAGCGGATCCATGGCCACCTTGGGCGCATCGATCGGGCTCTGGCGACGACCCTTGACGACGTGTCCGGACACGATGTGTATCTCTCCGGGTCGCCGGGCATGGTCTACGCCTGTGTCGATGTGCTCGCCTCGCTGGGTCTCGAGGCCTCGCGGGTCTTCTCGGATGTCTTCGCCTATGCGCCGCGTGACCCCATCGTGCCTACTGCGGGCAGCCTGGTGAAGGAGCATCGGTCATGAGCGCCTCGCCGATCCTCATTACCGGCGGCGCCCAGCGGCTGGGCCGCCACTGTGCCGAGCGTCTGGTGGATGACGGCCATCCGGTCATCATCAGCTATTGCCGCGAACGTCCTGAACTGGAGACGCTGCGTGATCGGGGTATCGTTACGCTGCCGGCCGATTTCTCCACGGAGGCAGGAATTCTGGCGTTTCTCGACCGGTTGAAGGTCGAGACCTCGTCGCTGCGAGCGATCGTCCACAACGCCAGCGCCTGGGCGCCGGATACCAGCGGCCCGGAAGCGGGAGCCACCTTCGAGCGGTTGTTTCGCATTCACATGTTGGCGCCTTACCTGATCAATCTTAACGCGCGAGAGCTTCTCGAGGCGTGCAGCGAGCCTCAGCGCGACATCGTGCACATGACCGATTACGTGGTGCAGAAAGGTTCACGCAAGCACGCGGCCTACGCCGCCACAAAGGCGGGGCTGGACAACCTGACGCTGTCGTTCGCCGCCATGTATGCGCCGGAGATCCAGGTCAACGCCATCGCCCCGGCGCTGATCATGCTCAATGAAGGCGATGACGAGGCCTATGCCGAAAAGGCTCGCGCCAAGTCGGCCATGCAGATGATTCCCGGCCCCGGTGTGATCTACCAGAGCCTGCGCTACCTGCTCGACAATCGCTTTGTGACCGGGGTGACCCTGCCGGTGGATGGCGGACGCCATCTTCGCTGATCTGCGACCATCGGTGTCGTGCCGGAGAGCGCCATCTTCGCTAGAATGCAGTTCTACCCTGACACGATACGAGGAGTGACGCATGGCGGGAGACGACACGAACTTCAAGGACGACAGCGGCCTGCTGTCGGTGGTGCTGGGCCTGGTGGTGCTGGTAGCCATGAGTGCACTGCCGGCCGTTATCGGCGTGTATAAGCTTTTTGCCGGCTGAGCGAGCGGCCCTTGCCACCCATGACGCGATGCGGCAGGATGATGACATACGTCAGGAGGGCCCCATGACCATGACACGTCATACCGAGCACACCCACCGCCACGCGCGCATCGGCGTCGCGTATACCGGTGCTTGCGGTTTCTGGTATGGCGACTGGTTTATTGTCGGGGTGCCCGCGGCGATGTCCTGAATGCACGGCACGACATCGCCGGGAGGCTCCCCATCAGGGCCGCCTCCGACAGAACCCCCGGACGGCAGCCCCGCCCGGGGGTTCTGCGTTTCGTGTCGCCAATCTCATAGATGACACCAAGGAGAGAGACCCATGACCGCATCCCTTGCCATTCGCCGGACCCGAGACGTCGTGGGCTATCAGGGCTATTGGCGATTTAGCGAGCTGCGGTCGGCCCCCTCCGCCATGCACGGCCGTAGCGAGATGAATGGCACCCGAACGACACGATGCATGACCGTTACCCGGAGATGATCACGCCATGACCGTTTCTCTAGCCCCTGCGCCCGCGATCGACAAGGTGTCCTCTGCCACGCGTTCGGCTCGTCCGCTCCCCACCTCCGGCGACCTGCGCCGCGTGTTGCCTGTCTCCTCGGCTCTGGTGCGTCGCATCGAGAGCCAGCGCCAGGCGATCCGCGATATCCTCGCCGGCGACGACGACCGTCTGCTGGTGGTCGTTGGCCCCTGCTCCGTTGACGATCCCGAGGCGGCCCTGGAGTACGCTCGCCGCCTGGCGGCGCTGATGCCTCACGTCGAAGACCGGCTGCTGCCGGTGATGCGCGTCTACGTCGAGAAACCGCGCACCACCGTGGGCTGGAAGGGACTGGCCTATGATCCTGATCTTGACGGCAGCGGTGACATGGCGCGCGGCATCGAGGTGTCGCGTCAGCTGATGCGTGACGTGGCCAACCTGGGACTGCCGGTGGCCACCGAGATCCTCCAACCGATGCTGGCGTCCTATGTGGATGACCTGCTCTGCTGGGTGGCGGTCGGGGCCCGTACCACCGAGTCGCAGCTCCATCGCGAAGTGGCCAGTGGACTCGCTGCGGCGGTGGGGTTCAAGAACGCCACCGGCGGCGACATTGGCGTGGCGCTTGATGCCATGCGTTCTGCGGCCCATCCGCACAGCCATTTCGGCCTGGATGACGAGGGGCGTCCTGCGGTGCGCGATACGACAGGCAATCCCCATACCCAGCTGGTGCTGCGCGGGGGCCACGGCGAGCCCAACTACCAGGCCGTCCACGTCCAGGCGGCGCGCCGCGCACTGGAGGATGCCGGTCTATCGCCTCGGCTGATGGTCGACTGCAGCCACGCCAATGCCCGCAAGGATCATCGTCGCCAGAGCGAGGTACTTCTCGATGTCCTGACCCAGCGCCTGGCAGGCGAGCGCGCGCTGGTAGGCGTGATGCTGGAAAGTCATCTCCACGAGGGGAAACAGCCGCTGGAACCCGGACGGCGGCGCCATGGCGTCTCGGTCACCGATGCGTGTATCAGCTGGGAGACCACCGAGCATCTGTTGCTGACGGCCGCGGAGCGTCTTCGCTAGTCCTGTACCCCGGACCGCGTTGTCAGGATAATGCCGTGCATTCCTGAATTGCCGCCCGGAGCCACCATGCCCTTTCAGCTCGAAGATCACGACCCCGAGACCTATCGCCGCAAGGCCAGGCTGATCAGCCTGGCCATGGCCGGTCAGCTGATCGTTTTTGGCCTGTTGTTCGTTCAGTTGTTGCAGCTCGCCTTCGACGGCGGTTTCTGGCTCAACGTCCTTGGCGTGTTCCTGGGGCTGGTCGCGACCAGCCTGGTCTTCGCCGTGCTGCGCGAGCGCCCCTGGATGACCGAGGTGCGCTATGTCTGGCAGCTGAAGCACCAGCTGTCACGGATCAGCGGCTATCTGCCGGCGCTGCGCAGGGGCATGGCAGAGGGCAACGACACGGCACTGGCGGTGCTCGCCTTTTACCATCAGGGCATGGCCCAGCTCGCCGAGCTCAACGGCCGTACCCTCGATGACGACGCGGAACTTCTCGCCGAACGCGAGGTGGTTCGCACCGCCCGCCGCGAACGCGGACTGCCCGAGGAGGTGTCCGGGCTCGATCCTCATGATCTCGATGCCTTTCGCAGGGGTTGAATCACGCCCTGGCGGCGTAGGCGAAAAGCAGGGTCTCCTGGGCGCTGATCGGCGCTGCGCCGCCGGAGTGCTGCTTGACGTAGATGCCGTCGCTGCGCAACAGCCAGCTCTGGCAGTTGTCAACCAGGTAGGTTTCGAGATCCTTGCGTACCCGCGCCGCGAGCTTCTTGTCCTGCAGCGGGAAACAGGTTTCCACGCGATGAAACATGTTGCGTGCCATGAAGTCGGCGCTGGAGCCCCAGGTCTCGGATTTGCCGTCGTTGTGGAAATGGAATACGCGCGTGTGTTCCAGGAAGCGGCCAATGATCGAGCGCACCCGTATATTCTCCGAGATGCCGGGAAGGCCCGGACGCAGGCAGCACATGCCGCGGATGATCAGGTCGCACTCCACCCCGGCCCGGGAGGCGCGATAGAGCGCCTGGATCAGTTTCGGCTCGGTAAGCGAGTTGCACTTGATGATCAGGTGAGCGCGCTTGCCCTTCTGTGCATGCTCGGCCTCTCGGTCGATCTTGGCGACCATCTGTTCATGCAGGGTGAAGGGAGCGTGAAGCAGCTGCTCGATATGCCGGGCCCGGCCCATGCCTGAAAGCTGCTGAAAGACCTTGTGAACGTCGGCGCAGAGCACCGGGTCGGCCGTGAGGAGGCTATAATCGGTGTAGAGCTTGGCGGTGCGCGAATGGTAGTTACCGGTGCCCAAGTGG
>Ga0207414_1000197_pt1 | contig 29785 bp, 23 predicted proteins | sample PonA231FremontCA_2_FD_187269 | JGI IMG/M metagenome (GOLD analysis project Ga0207414, IMG submission 187269) | Marine sediment microbial community from Fremont, CA, USA - Pond A23 Sediment 1 (SPAdes) | ecosystem: Environmental > Aquatic > Marine > Unclassified | place: USA: Fremont, California...
CAAATTATCCCGTCATTGTTTTTGTATAGCCTACTTATTTCCTTCAATTTTTGAATGTGTTTTGAGTATTCTCTTCTCTGGCTCCTGAAGTAATTATTGTGCAAGCTTACAAGACGTTTTACCCCTGTATTTGGCAGGTATTTCAAGTAACTGACAACTTTATTGTCTATATGGAAGTTGGAAATTACAACCCAGGGTCTTGTTCTTTTCAAATATAACCATAGCTTAATAATTGCCAAAAGTTTATTATCTACCTTGAGATCCACAAAGGATACAAGTTGGCTCAATTCCTGCGGATAAAACAAAACCCCATCCCTGTAGCTTGCAAGTTCCACTTTGTATCCTTCTCTTACCCATTCTTTTATAATATTGGCATGAGCTCGTTGAACTCCGCCTTCAGCATTAAAATGACCGAAAATTACGATATCGGGAGATGAGGGGGCAGTTGGTTCCATTGCTTGTAATCCTTTATGGGGGTGTGAGAGATTAGTTTAACAAGATGTTTCTTAATAGAATATTTTTGAAATTGTCAATGAAAATTCTCTGTGATTGATGAGTTTTGTTGGCTTATGAATTAAGTTGAATTTAATGACGGTGTTATCTTTTGATTGAGATATTTTATGGATGAAGATAGAAATTTGTGACAATTTGGAACTTTTGAGAAAATGCCAAGATCAAATTTATAAAAGCTGGTTTTGGTTGAATTGGGGGTAATAGTGTAGTTTTTATAAAGCATGATTATTTTGGGCGCTATAATATCCAAAGGGATAATTACTACTTGTTAAAGAAGATTTTTTTCATATAAGAAATTTTTTAAAATTGAGATATCAATTTGTAAGTGGTGCCAATTAGGATTTTTTTTGTTTATAATTGGATTGAAAAATAGTGCGTAGTGTTCAATATTTAATTGGTAAGCTAGTTCGAGAAAAGTTGTTTCTCGTTTAGTCGTTGGAAATAATTCAATTAGACATGAATGTGGTTTCATATTGAATATATTTGTAAAACCTGCTCCATGAGGTCCTATAACAACTTCAGCATTTTTGAAAATTCGTTGTTGTTCTATAAGACTTTTATTAGATAATGTTATAGAAACGAATCCTATTTGTCGAAGAAATTTCAATAATTCTTTTTCATTGATTACGTTTCTTTTTACGGTATCTTCTCTTGTAATGTAAATTTTCTTTGGATAATGATAATGTTTGTCTTCTTTTAGAGCTAATTTTTTTTGGGCACCATCACCTATCCAACTAGGTAAATTGTTAATTCCATTATGTCTCACTGGTACTATAAATTCCTTACATTGTAGAATTGAAAAGTTATCTGATTCTATTAATTTTCTTTCAGGAATTGAAATTTTCTTGATTAATGCCTCCTTCCATTCAGTGTCAATTTTGGGTATAATTATGTTTTCAAAGTCATTAATACTGAGTCCTGCTAATTCCAATAAATAAATGTTAATTATACCATCTATTATCCAATGAAAAAAATTGTCAGTATGTGTTTTAGACAATAAAAGTGTGCTATTTTTTAAGTATTTAGTTGAGTTTGCTTTAATTTTTTTGAGATTTCTGAGACGAAGTTGACCATACCATGGATCAGATGTAACTCTTGAATCTGTAATAGGATTGTTATTTTTATCTAAAATTCTACTTTGTGTATTTATTTTACCTTTATTATTAACACTAGATAGGATAACATATTTACCATTGTACAATGTCAAAAAAGCTGTTTCTGGAAAAAAATTATTTGCTTTTACTTTTAGTGGTGTTCCTATTCCATGAGATTTTAAAGTAAATTCTTTATAGTTTAGTTCTTTATGTAAAATATTATAATTTGAATCTCTAGGAAGTTCTTTACTTATATCTATGATATTGTAATTATTTTCTATAATTCTATTTCGAAGTTTTTTGTAATTATTTGATATTGATTTAAATGGCATATTTTTACCTGCGATACAATAAAGAGTCAATTCAAGCACATGAAATTAGCTTTGCATTCCAAATTGGGGCATGTTTTCCAGCAAATTCACGGAAGTTTACAAGATCACTATCAAGAAAAAATCGCTCTGGTTTACAAATGAACGGTATACCAGTAAGCAAAATTGTCCAATATCAGGGTGTCAAATGCTCTGGCTGCAAGGTTCTTGTGTACATTACTTTTGACATATCCGGCTCCGCCGGTGTTTAAGCTTTGATTTATGTTTTTTTTCAGCTTGAAAAGTGGCAATGGGGAATTTTGTTTAAAGAAATATTAAAGTATCTTATTTAGACTCTAAACTTTAGTTTCTTAGTAGAATATTATTGAAATTGTCAATGAGAATTCTCTGTGCTTGATGGTTTTATCGGCTTATCAATCAAGTTAATTCCAATGCAAGTGTTATATTTTGATTGACATGTTTGATGGAGGTAGATAGAAATTTGTGACTCTTCGACACTTTTGTGATAAAAGTCAAGAGCAAATTTGCAAAGACTGGCGTTGAGAATGTTTTGCTTAATAGGTAAAAAGATCATGCAAATCGATTGACCGGAAGCGTATAATGTTGCTGAATATCTTTTGCAAAAGCGAATAAATTAAATCATGGCTTATGGGATAGCCAAAAAGAATCAGGTAATACCGGTTTGGGAATGTTTTATGGGAGTCGTATTAAGGAGCCGTGGAAAGATCAAGGATGCAGTAAATAGTTTAAAACGCAGCTTGCGGCTAAGGCGTGCTGATACACATATTGTGTCCTATCCCAAATGTGGCCGGACTTGGCTTGTACTTCTAATAGCCAAGGCTCTGGAGTTGCATTTCGGCGTCAGGGTGAAGAATCCGCTTAAACTCAGGGAGTATCGTTCACTGCGGCGTGGAATACCCTATATGCTGGCCCATCACGACGGTGGTCCGGAGTTTCAGTTACCTGAAGAGCTGGAGACTGATAAGAGTTTTTATTCCACACGCCGGGTGATTTTCATGGTTCGCGATCCCAGGGATGTTTTGGTTTCGTCTTATTTCCAGAAGACCAAGCGCAATTACAACTTCGAGGGTTCCATGTCCGAGTATGTAAAAGAGCGCAGAGGCGGGATAGAGACGATAATCGATTTTTACAATATTTGGGCACAAAGCAGGAATGTTCCAAAAGACTTCTTGTTGGTGCGTTACGAGGATATGCAAGAGGATACCGCCAGTGAACTTAGAAGAGTCCTGGAATTTATCGGTGTGGAAGGAGTCAGTGAGGAAAACATTCAAAAGGCTGTTGAATTGTGTAGCTTTGATAATATGCGCAAGCTGGAATCGGACAATGCATTCAAAACCAATACTCTGGCCCCGAGGGACGTGAACGACCCCCAGACATACAAGACAAGGCGCGGAGTTGTGGGTGGTTACAAGGATTATTTGCATGGAGAAAATCTTGATTACGTGGAAGAAATAATAAGGCAGCGCCTTGATCTTTTTTTTGGTGATTATGTATCCGACAGTAAATAAGTGACAGCTGATAATACCGGAAAACAATATATGATTTATTAGTGAAGATCGAATGTTGATGGTGTAAAAGTATATGTCCGAGCAGCAAAATCATCCAGAAGAGATAATTCATATAGGACTTCACAAGACTGGCACTCGTTTTCTTCAAGGGGAAGTGTTCCAGCAATTGGACAGCAATGAATTTAGTGTTAATCCCGAGCCCTTGTGGTCAAAATTGCGGGCAGCGGTACGTGGTCCGGGTGATCGGGCAGCTGCGGAAGCGGCTCGTGAGGCGGTTAATAACTGGCGTAACTCTGGAGACAACCGTAAATTGGTTTTATCTGAGCCTCATATCAGCGGAGATATGTATAGCTGTCATTTTGATTATTATCAAAACTTGCAATTGATCAAGCAGTTGTTCCCTGATGCAGTTATTTTGTTTTTTGTCAGGAATCAAGCGGATTGGCTGCATTCTGCTTACAGGCAGCAGCTAGTCAAGGGTCCGGGCATACCCATAAATGTTTTTTTGAATCACTACGAAGGGGAATTTAAGCCCAGATTGAACCGGCGCGTGTTTGGTGCACGCAATTTGGAGGCCCTGAATCTCAGGTTTTTGGAAATATACAGGCAATATGCTGCCGCTTACGGAGCAAGCAGGGTGTATCTCTTCAGGCAGGAGGATCTCAAAAATTCTTCTGAACTGGTTAAAAAGCGAATAGCTGAAGCTTTGGGCATATCAAGCCTGCCTTTTCCTCCCAAAGACAAGACCAAGAACCGTAGCTATTCCGCATTGGCAATAAGTTTGTTTTTTCCTCGTAGTAACAAGGATTTTCCCAAGCCTACTGAGAAGGATATTGGTCCCAAACAAAAGAGATTTAAAAAAATCAGCAAGCCGTTAAAACAGTTTAGACACAATTTTATCCAATATGTCTTTGACAAGATAATGTATTGGGACTGGGATTTATTGGCGAGAGGGAAAATGCGGGAAAAAATCGATGCTCACTATGCAGAGGAAAATAATGAATTAAAGCGTATATCTCGTATTATTCTAGAACAAGGTCCCGAAGCTTTGGAAAGCGATTACAATAGTAACTCGAACTAGAACCAGATTCTATAAATATATTCTTTTCTTTAGAAGATGTCATTGCAAAAAGTAGCTTTAGTTATTAACTTTTGCAATACACTAGTTATAACTCTTTGATTTTTCTTAAAACTTTAAAACCCTAAAACCCTAAAACTGCCTGCAAAAGACTTTTTGCAGGCGCATCTTAGAAGGAGAATGTTTGAACTCCCAGATCCTTATTCGCATTCCGCCACAAGAGATGCAGAGTTCCTATCTCAGAAATTCCGCTTGGTCCAAGGCTACCTTCTTTCTTGCCGGTCTGTCTGCGCATCGTCTAATTCAAGGTGGGGGATGGCACAAGCGTACAATACCCTTTTTTGAACATCCAGCTTATCGTCTCCTGAAAACTTTCTACAGGGAGGACTTCCGCGCAGAAGAATGCCGTGAAGCACTATGTCGGTACTATAGGGAACGCGGTCGCAGTTTTCGCGAGGCGGAGGAGAAGACCAAGCAAAAGCTCGAGGACTATGTACAGCGCTACCACGCATTAGCCGAGAGCATGCTCCAAAACGGCTATATGATAAATTCTGCCGCGGATGAAATCGGAGGAGCGATCACACCCGAGGGAAAAGTAATCAAGGTCGCCAATGGCAACCATCGCCTTGCCCTCGCCATGATCCTCGGTCTTCCTTACGTCGTGGCGGAGATACGTTTCGTTCACCGCGCCTGGTATCGGGGGATAAAACCTTCACGCACTGAATCCGTGGAAACAAATATCGCAAGCGCCTTGCGCCAGAGAGGCTACGAACTCCTTTCCAATCCCTGAATAATCAGTCACTATTCTTTTTCTCTATTCAATCCCCATCTGCGCTCTTTGGCCTCATTCGCAATCTTGCCTGGCCAGGCGATAGCCCCAATAAGACTCTGCATATATTCGGGCATAATCTCCATCCAAGCATTGTCTGGACGAATAGCGCTGCTTTCCGTCTTTCGCAGCACATCAGCTGCCCCGATGTTGTGATGGGCCTTTTCCGCCCAATTGAGCTGATCCGGTTCGAATTCGAGATCCAGCCGATGCATCAGCTTAATCAATTGTCCTTCCGGGTCTTTCGCAAGTTTATCGTAGTTTACCACAATGTGTTCCCTGTCGCGCAGCAAACGATACAAGCGGAGTGAACGATGTGTGTAGGAAAAGGTGGGAATGTAGCTTTGATTTTTGCGTTTGCGCAATGATTGAGCCCGGCCCCGGGGATCGCGAATTACGTGCACAGGGATCACTTCGATCTCCGGGTGCTCCATTAGCTGCATCAATCTGCCAGCTGATTTGGAATTGTCTGTAATATAGGGTGCCCCTCCCACCTCAGAGGCTGTCTTGAACAGTAGGAGATTGTCCTTTCGGAAATTTGCCTTGTTCCTGTTATTGATGGCAAGATCCATAAGGTTGCGCCCATATTGCGACTGGAGTACTTGATTAACTCGGGACCAAAAGTCACACTCCCAAAAGCTCGGTGCGCCGCATGGACAGGGATGTTTCTGGACATAATGGGCAAGACGCCGAACTCCGCCCAGTGCTTGCACCTGGTTGTGTGCATCAAGCAGGATGTCGAGCAGTGTGGAGCCACTTCTTCCCATGCCCACGATGTAAATGACTTTCATACCTTCATCTCGCTCTGCGGTTTAGATTCGAGTCTCAACTTATGTCCTTTAGACATCTATATTGCATAGAGTAATATTACCTAAACACGGGCTCAAATCAACCGGAACCCTTTTTATACCTACCGAATCTAAGCTCTTATATTCCTAATGTATTTATCCACTCTGCCTGGCTGACTGCAAAAGCCACATATCCGCGATCACCAGGTTGACCATGGCCTTCAGAACCGGGACGATGCGCGGAATGGCGCAAACATCGTGCCTGCCCTGTATTTGCAGGGAAGTCTCTTCCCCGTCTTTGGTTATGGTTTGTTGTTCTATGTATATGGAAGGGATAGGCTTTACCGTGGCCCGGACAATAATCGGCTGTCCAGAGGATATACCTCCCATTACCCCTCCGGCGTTGTTCTGTTTGAATCCATCCGGTGTAATCGGGTCATTGTGCTGGCTGCCCGGAAGTTCGGCAGCTTCCAGCCCGGAGCCCACTTCCACTGACTTGATTGCCCCTACTCCCATGAGTGCGTAGGCAAGCTTGGCATCCAGCTTGTCAAAAACCGGCTCGCCCAATCCCGGAGGTACACCGTGTACCTGGATTTCCACGGTTCCTCCCACGCTGTCACCCTTTTTTTTGGTCTTGTCTATTTTTCTGTCCCAAAGCTGGACTACTGAAGGATCCGGGGCAAAATAGGGGTATTTCTGGGCGTTTTTCGGCTCGATCAGTTCGGCCTGAATTCCGCTTATCTCCTTTGTGTAGGCAAAGGCTTGAATATTGTGACATGACAGGAACTTCTGGGCAACAGCACCTCCAACCACCCTGGATACGGTTTCCCTGCCCGAGGACCTGCCGCCTCCTCGATAATCCCTGATCCCGTATTTTGCTTCGTAGGTATAGTCTGCGTGTCCGGGTCTGTATATATCCTTCAACTGGGAATAATCCTTGGGCTGGGGATTGTTGTTGGGAATAAAAAAACCAATGGAAGTACCGGTGGTCTGGCCTTCAAAAATCCCGGAGAGCAGTTGTACTTGGTCCGTTTCCTGCCTGGGTGTGGAACTCTTGTTTTTTCCGGGCCTGCGTTTGTCCAGTTCGGTCTGGATGTCCTCTTCCTGCAGCGGGATCCTCGAGGGACAGCCGTCAATGACTCCTCCCAATCCCGGACCGTGGGATTCACCGAAGGTAGTTAGTTTGAACAGTTCTCCTATTGTATTACTTGGCATAACCCACCTGCTGTTTATAATAGATGTTTTTATCGAAATCTCAGTATGTTTTTATGAATAATAAGCTGATCTTGTCTGTTATTTCTTGTACCATTGACTATAAAGTTCTTGCAGTTCGCTACTGCTAAAATCAGGTGTCTGATACATTCCCAGTGCTTGTCTTTGTCTCCAGCCTTCATACAAAATAACCGCAGCTGCCACGGAAACATTGAGACTTTCCACCATTCCCTGCATGGGAATGTGCAGGTAGCCGTCTATATAAGGCTGCAACTCAGGACTGATCCCACTGTGTTCGTTCCCCAGAATTACGGCCACAGGTTCCGTCATATCGCACTCGTTCAATGCAAGTGAATTTTGTTCATCCCCAGTTGCCAGTATCTTTAAACCATTCTCCTTGAGCTGCCTAATGGATTCCGGGTGCTTGTGCTCTTCTTTTTCCACCCATTTCATTGCAGAGGCAGAACTTTTTCTTCCCATTTCCGGGAATTTTTCCTTTGTATAGTACAAATGGATCTTGTAGATTCCAAATGCATCACAACTTCGCAATACAGCAGATACATTGTGGGGATCGTGAATATTGTCCATTATTAGAGTAAGATCCCTCTGCCGTTTTTGTATAACTTTTTGTATAAGCTTTTTTCTGCGTTCGGTAATTTCTGCCATTTGCCGAGAAAAATCTCTCTGAGTTATAGGGTTGTAAAATAAGGTTGCAAGCTTTCTCTCTATCCCTTGTGTCTAAGCCTCTAAGAATGCCGCTGATAAAGGCCTGCTGCATTCAGGGAACTTGTTTGCATACATAAAAATTAAGGAAGACATTATTGCCAAGAGATGAAATAAAATGCAAGGGGTAAATCTCAATTTTTATACGATCAGGTGTTATGTTCAAAAATTTTGATTGTTGACTAAAGAGTTCGAACTTCGAACCTCGAACTTCGAACTCTTTAGTTCCGGAGGGTTATCTTAAAATCTTTGACTGTCATGTTGTTGAGAATATACGATGAATTTCTTGACATATATTGACCGTCTATACCTGTTTTTATATGAGAAGCAGTACAAAGCGATGTAACTTATGGTCTCTAAACGATAAAACTTCAATTTAAAGGAGCCTGGAATGTTTCCCAGTATAGAGGTGAATATCAAGTACCTGCATTCGGTGTACACCGGCAACAAACTTCAATATGCAACAGAACAGTCCGTGGGGCTGGATTTGAGAGCTTGTTTCCAGGAGGATAGCGCTGATATTTATCCGGGTGACAGACTGGCAATACCTGCGGGTATTGCAGTTCAAATAAAAACATCCGGAATAGCGGGGTTTGTCTTTTCCCGCAGCGGTTTGGGTACCAAAAAAGGTTTGGTGGTCAGTCAGGGGGTGGGAGTAATAGACCCGGACTACAGAGGCGAAGTGATAGTGTCCCTGCTGAACACTTCCAAGGAGGTTCGCAATCTCAGTCAGGGACAGAGGATTGCGCAATTGATTTTCCTTCCAGTATACCAGGCAAACCTGAACCCGGTGGAGCACCTGGATGATACTTCCAGGGGAGAGGGAGGTTTCGGGCATACTGGAGAGGAGTAAGTGTCTCCATACCGTCCCGGTATTACTGTGGACTTATAAAGAAATTAGTTGATATTTGAATCTGTTATGTGTTAAAATATATATGTGGTAATAAAAATTACGGTTTTCGGTCAGGCACTAGTAAGTTTTCATGTCCGGAAATTAGGAATTTCCGGATAGAAACTAGTGCATTGTCACACATAATTTGTCGCTTTTACACCAATGTCATTCCGGCGAAGGCCGGAATCTAGAAAAACAGAAAAAAGACTGGATCCCGGATCAAAGCTTGCCCCTTACTCCGATACGGGGTCCGGGATGACTGAATTGCAATTAACGTGCTTATTCTGACAGACATTTAAAATATGACAAGACACTAGTTAAAGGTCCCGGGATGCTTCTTCTATGGATTTTTGCATGTCCTGTCTTGCACCCTTGATTTTTTCCGCAATAGAGGAGTCCTGCAGGGCCAGGATCTGGGCTGCCAACCAGGCTGCGTTCTTGGCACCCACCTTGTCCAGTGCCAGTGTTCCCACCGGAAATCCGGGAGGCATTTGTACAGTGGATAAAAGGGAATCCATTCCACCCAGCTCCGAGGCTGCCAAGGGGACTCCGAGTACGGGCTTGATGGTTTTTGCTGCCACTGCTCCGGCCAGGTGGGCCGCTAGGCCGGCTGCACAGATAAAGACCTTGCATCCTTCATCCTCCAGGGTTCGAACCAACTCCTGGGTTCTTTCCGGAGTTCTGTGTGCGGAGGTGACAGTAAATGTATAGGGAATCTCCAGCTCATCCAATATCTGGATACAGGACTGCATTTTTTCCTTGTCAGAAGTGCTCCCGATAAAAATTGCTACTTGGGTCATAATCAAGCTCCTTGGAAGATCATTTTGAAATCAAGTTGCTTTATGCCATTAAAAAAGGTTGCAGTAAATATTTTGAAGCAGGGTTTGTAAAAAATTTATTAACCTTCGAGGGATATCAGGTCAATTTTATTCTCAATGAAATATCAATTATTATCAATTAGTTAATTGATCCACTCAGCTTTTGCTTTGACCTTCAAATAACAATTGGGACTTTTGATGTTGAATATTTTATCAACTCTTTGATTTTATTTTCGAATTTTATATTAATATGTAGAAAAAATCATATAGATACAGTAAGTTGCATTCTGGAACAAAGTAGCCCTGCGAGGTATATAAATAATACTTGACCTGTTAAGATCAATTGTAGATATTGTAAATAGAATTTGATAATCTGAACTTGTAATAGTCCTGGAATTTTATCGGCTAAACTTAAGCTAGGGGGCATATATGATTTTGGGAGTTGACGTAGGCGGCACTCATACCGATGCTGTGCTTTTGGATCATTCCGGGGTCGTGGCTTCGGCCAAGGTGGAAACCCTGCATGAGGATCTGCTTTCTTCGGTGCGAAACGCCCTGGAAGCAATATTTTCAAAAACTAGTCCCGCCCAGGTGGAGCATTTCAATTTGAGCACTACCTTGTGTACAAATGCCATAATCCAGAATGAACTGGAGGAAGTCGGGGTTTTGGTGACTGCGGGACCGGGTATGGATCCCTCCTATTTCAAGATAGGAGACAATTACCAGGTGGTGCCGGGTGGGCTGGATCACCGGGGAACCGAGATCAAATCCCTGGATCTGGATTTTGCCAGGCAGTGCCTGGAGGATTACTATAAGCGGGGAATTCGGGTCTTTTCCCTGGTAGGAAAATTTTCCCCCCGCAATCCGGAGCATGAAAAACAACTGGCCGAAATATTGCAGGATAAATGTGAGTTCTGCACTCAAGGCCACGCCCTGTCCAGTCAATTGAACTTTCCCCGCCGGATAGCAACCGCCTATTACAATAGCGCGGTCTGGCCCATATTCAACAATTTTGCCAATTCAGTAACTGATTCCTTGAGTGAAAAAGGCCTAAACCCGAATCTGAATATCCTGAAAGCGGACGGCGGTACCATGCCCTTGTCCCAGGCCAGGGGCATGCCGGTGGAAAGCATTTTTTCCGGTCCGGCTGCAAGCATAATGGGAATCAAGGCCTTGTGCGACATGCAAGAGGATGCGCTGCTTCTGGATATAGGTGGTACCACCACCGATGTGGCGGTTTTTGCTGATGGAGATCCGGTAATAGAGGCTGAAAGCGTGGAATTAAAGCAATACCCCACCTTGGTCCGGGCCATGAAAACCAATTCGGTGGGGGTGGGAGGAGATACCGCAGTTACCCTGGAAAACGGAGATTTGCAAATCGGTCCCAAAAGGTTGGGTTGCTGTTTGGCCCAGGGTGGAGCTGCTCCTACTTTAGTGGATGCCCTTAATTGTGTTCAGGAACTTAATCACGGGGATACCCGGGCTTCGCAGAAAGGAATGCAGGATTTGGGGGATCAAATAGGCATTTCATCTGAAGAGGTGGCGGAAAGGGTTGTTCTTGATGCCTGCAAACAGATTCGGGAACAAGCACTGCAAATGCTGGAGGAAGTGAACGAAAAGCCTGTGTATACAGTGCACGAGTTCTTGGAATACAAGAAAGTGGCTCCCAAAAAGATATATCTGATGGGTGGCCCGGCAAAGGTGCTGGCTCCCTATCTGTCCAGGGAGTTTGATTTGCTTCCCGTGATCCCGGATAATTATTCTGTGGCCAATGCCCTGGGTGCCGCCATGGCCAGGTCTACTTACGAAGTGGAGCTGTTGGCTGACACTGAAAAGCACAACATGTCCATAGCTGTATTGGGTGTCCAGGAAAATATATCCGGCAGATACAGCCTGGAGCAGGCCAAGGAGGATGTTAGGTCGCATTTGCTGAATTATTTGAACCGGACCTTGCAATTGTGTGTATCTCCAGACGAGATTGAATTTGTGGAAGAAAGTGCAATGAATATGGTCAAGGGTATGTATACAGTAGGTCAGGATATTCGAGTCAAATCCCAGATAAAGCCGGGGATAATCCCGGAATATGCTGAAGCAGCGAGGTGTGTATGCAAAGAGCAATAAACAACTTAGGGGTCGTATTCTTTCCTGCTTTTGATTGGGCGATTACTCCCACTCATCCCGAGCGACAGGAGAGACTCCTGTATACGATGGACCAGCTAAAAGAAGAGGGTGTGTTCGATGTCCCCGGAATAACAGAGCACAAGCCCCAAGTGGCGGATTTGGAAGATATAAGGAGGGTGCATTTCTGTTTTCCGGACACTGCTTCCAATCTGACCAATTCCCACTTGATTTCAGCAGGTGGGGCCATCAAGTCCGGTGATCTCTACCAAAAAGGCCTGGAAGACAAGTCCTTTGCCCTGGTGAGGCCCCCGGGCCATCATGCCATGAAGTCCGTGCACGGCGGCAGGGGGTTTTGCAATGTGAATATCGAGGCAATCATGGTGGAGTATTTAAGGGAACACTACGGTGTGGGAAAAGTGGCAATAGTGGATACTGACTGTCACCACGGGGACGGCACCCAGAACATATACTGGCACGATCCGGAAACCTTGTATATTTCCGTGCACCAGGACGGCAGGACGTTGTTTCCCGGCAGCGGATTTCCCGGGGAATTGGGAGGTCCTAAGGCCCAGGGAAAGAACTTGAACCTTCCCTTGCCACCGGAGACCTCGGATGAGGGTTTCCTGCACGTGTTGAACGAAGTGATTATGCCCGTGCTGGAGGACTTTCAGCCGGAGATGGTAATCAATTCCGCAGGCCAGGATAACCATTTTTCTGATCCGCTCACCAACATGAATTTTTCAGCCCAGGGATACGCCCAGTTAAACAAGGTCCTGAATCCGGACATAGCGGTCTTGGAAGGTGGATATTCCATACAGGGAGCATTGCCCTACGTGAATTTGGGTATAGTCTTGGCCATGGCAGGGCTGGACTTTGATTATGTCAGGGAGCCGGATTTTGATCCGGAAGCAATAAGGCAGTCCTCCAAGGTAACCGATCATGTCAAGAGGATCTCGGAAATGGTCCGGAATCATTACTTTAATCCCCCGGATGCTCAAATTCGCAGGGATAAAAAGGATAATTATTTTGTGCGTAACCAGGAAATATTCTACGATACAGGATTCATTACCGAGAGGCAGAAGGAATATTTGTTGGATTGTGAACACTGCCGGGGTATTTTGGTTATTGATTCCAATTCCAGCAAAAACAAGTCCTGCCTGGGAATAGAAGTTCCCAGAGGGGCCTGTGAGAAATGCCAAGAGGAAGGCAACAGGGTGTTTGAAGAGAGCAAGGTTTCTGGCAGATATAGCAATATACAGTTTATAAACAGGATCGAAGGTTTTGTGTCCAGACACAGTAATACTTAGAATTTAAAGGGTTCCTGGTTAACATAAAAAAGCGGTTCCTGGTTATTCGTTCTTTGGTTTTTAGTTGAGATGAAAGAAGTGTTAAGCCCATAAGCTGCCCTGGTTGTCGAGCAAGAAAAAGAAATATTATGGGCCAAATTTTATGATTCTTACTTAACAGCTTATTAACTCGGCAATCTCGACCCCGTCCCTGCCTTGGCAGGGCGGGGCGAGAAGAACTCAGCAACTCTTTCATACTTCGTTGTGCCCGGCAAGGCATGAGAGTTAACATGAAAAAGTTTTATGTTTTAGAGTGTTAAGGTTTTAAGTAAGAAAAAGAACCAATAGCCTGTTTATTCAACAAGTTGAACACCTTTTTCATGCTTCGTTGTGCCCGCAAGGGCATGGGAGTTAATATGAGAACATACCGCGGAAAGTAAATCCAAGGTTATTAATAATGCATACTGAAGAGGAAAAAAAACATTTGTTGGAAGCTTTGGATTCCTTGCAAAGGGAATTGGTAGTTATCTCCCCGGAATTTTACATACTGGCAGCAAACGAGTATACCAAGCAAAGTTACCAGGGGAACTTGATAGGTGAAATATGCTACGAGAAGTACTACAATCGTAAACACCCTTGTCCCGCCTGCCCTGTGAATAAAGGAACGGATGGCGGACAAGCCGGGAAATGGCAAGAAAATTTGGAGGATTTGAATTTTAAGGATGGTGTGATTTGTTATCCAGTATTTTCTGGAGATAAGTGTGACTATCTCCTCAGGCTTGATTTTGAGCTATCCGGGGCAGGGAGATTGGAGAAGAAGCTGCAGCGTTCCAACGCCTTTTTGCACAATCTGCTGCTTAGTTCCGTGGATGCAGTAATTGCAGCTGATAAAGACGGTAATATCCTGATATTCAATGACGCCGCTTACGAAATATTGGATTATACTACGGAAGAGGCCTTGAACAGTCTCGATATAAGGGATCTGTACCTCGAGGGTGGTGCCAGGGATGTGATGAAAAGGTTGAGAAGTCAGGAGTACGGTGGATCCGGCAAGCTCAAGGCCTATCAGGTGGAACTTGTCAGCAAGCACGGGGAAAGGATCCCGGTTAGCTTGAACGCTTCCATAATTTACGAAGATTCTGCAGAAGTCGCCACCATCGGTTTTTTTCACGATTTGAGGGAAACCCAAAAGATGGAGCAGGAACTGGAAGATACCAGGATGCAACTGGTACAGGCGGATAAAATGGCTGCACTGGGCAAATTGGCTGCCGGAGTGGCTCACCAGATAAACAATCCCTTGGGGGGAATAGGCCTTTTCGCCCAGCTGTTGCTGGAAGAGCACGATCTAAGCGAAGAAGCCAAAAAGGATGTGCAGAGGATATTGGAAGACACCCAGCGTTGTTCGGACACGGTTAAGGAACTGTTGGAATTCGCGAAACAGTCTGCTTACAAGTCTACCCCCCAGGATATAAACAAGGCCCTGGACAGGACTTTGTTTTTGTTGGAAAAACAGGCATTGTTCCAGAATGTGGAAGTGGAAAAGGATCTGGAGTCAGATCTTCCTTTTGTTCCCTGTGATCTGCAACAGATGAGCCATGTGTTCATGAACCTGGTTTTGAATGCCATTCAGGCCCTGCAAGGTGAGGGCAAGCTAAAAGTACGCTCCAGCACTTGCGGACAGGAGAAGGTCAAGATCGAATTCAAGGATAGTGGCCCCGGAATTCCGGAATATGTCCTGCCCAATATTTTCCTGCCCTTTTATACTACCAAGGATGCGGGGGAAGGAACAGGACTTGGACTGAGCGTGGCCTACCGGATAGTTGAGAACCACGGAGGCAAGATTTCAGCTTATAACTTGGAGGAAGGGGGTGCCTGTTTTGTTGTGGAATTGCCATATGATGGCAATGCACAGGGAGGTGACTAAATGCCTATATCTGAGAATGAAGTGAACGTTTTGGTTGTGGACGATGAAGAAAATATCCGTACCGCAGTGGAAAGAATAATTTCCAAGCTGGGGTGCAGGGTCTTTAAAGCAGCAGATGGCGAATCTGGCTTAAAGATCATGGAACAAGAGTATATTGGCATAGTGTTCCTGGACTTGAAAATGCCTGGCAAGGACGGCATGGATGTGCAAAAGGAGATCCGGGAGAAATATCGGGATGTCCTGGTTATCATTATAACCGGGTATGCCACTATTGAAGTGGCTATTGAGTCCATGAAACAAGGGGCCTACGATTTTATTCCCAAGCCTTTTGAGGCTGAGCAGTTGCGTATGGTGACCAAAAGGGCCCTGGAAAAGATTTATTTGACCCGGGAAACAGCCAGGTTGCAGGAAGAAAGGTCCAGGACCCTCATGGACTTGAGTACCGAGAAGAGTAGAACGCAAACTATTCTGGAAGCCCTGCCCAACGGGGTGTTGGTTACAAATACCAATGTCCAGGTGGTGTTGATGAATCAGGTGGCAAGGAATCTCTTGATGCTGGAGGGCGACAAGCCTATAGGCGGATATTTGGAAGATTATGTCACTGATCGGGGGCTTTGCGAATTTGTGAGGAACATACCGCAAAAAAATTTGCAAGAAGGGGAGGAGATCCCTTCTTATGAATTGCAATGGGACAAGGACAATTACTATTTGGTCAAGGGTAATCCCATTATCGGAGAGGATGGCAACTTTTTGGGTGTAGCTGTTGTCTTTTCCGATATCTCCAGTATCAAGATCCTGGACAATCTGAAGTCCGAATTTGTAGCCAAGGTTTCCCACGAATTGCGTTCCCCCCTTTCCACTATCCACGAACAAATGGCCATGGTGGTGCAGGACATGTTGGAGGATGAAGAGTCGGATGAAGACAAGCAGATATTGTCTAGGGCCAAGGAAAGGACTAGAAATATGATTACCCTGGTGGAGGACTTGCTGGACTTGTCCAGATTGGAGTCCGGGGTGGCCTTCCAGGATGAGAAGTCCTTGCAGGTGGAGGATTTGCTCTACTCATTGCAGCAGGACTGGATTGTTCAAGCAGAGGAAAAATCCCAGGATTTCGAGTTGGTCCTCCCTGAACAGCCTTTGCCCCCGGTTTATGCCGATTCCAGGGCACTGGAAAGCGTGTTTAACAACCTGGTTTCCAATGCTGTCAAGTATACCCCGGAACAGGGCAGGATAAGGGTGGAAGCATGGTCCGAATCCAGTGAGGAGGTGATTGTCAAGGTTGAGGACAATGGATTCGGGATGGACGAGGAGGCACAAAAGAGAATATTTGAACGTTTTTACCGGGTCAAGGACGATAAGACCAGATTTATCGGGGGGACCGGATTGGGTTTGCCGATTGTAAAAGGCATCCTGGATGATCTGGGAGGTTCCATTAACCTGGCAAGCGAGCCCGGCAAGGGTAGTGCTTTTGAGGTGAGGATCCCGGCTGAATCTGATAGCAGTTAATATGAAAAAGTTTTAAGTTTTAGTGTTTTAAGTGTAAGAATAAGAATTTTTCTCGCCCCGCCCTGCCAAAGCAGGGACGGGGTCGAGATTGCCCGTGCTGTCGTTGTGTCTGTTGGGCTCAAGGATTAATATAAAAGATGTGGTTTTGTAACCACTTCAGCACGTAATCACATAACCACGTCTTTTCATATCAACATTCTTGATTTTTTCCAGTCTGAATTGTAGACCTTGGACCTGGGATGTAATTAAAAATTCAAAGACCGCAAGGAGGAGATTATGGCTAGTTATCTGTTTCTTCTTAGCAAGGACGACAACGAGGCTGCCACCAGGTGCTTCCAATTTGCCAAGGTGGCCCATGAAAAGGGTCATGCAGTGGAAATGTTCTTGATTGACGCTGGCGTGATGTGGGCGGATCAGAACAGGGATTTGAGCCAAAAGACCGTGACCGGGGACTGTCCCAACGACTACCTTCCATATTTGGTTGAAAATGAAGTAAAGACCGGGGTGTGAATCCCTTGCGCCAAGTCTCGTCAGATTGACGAGTCCAGTTTTTACAGTAATATGTATTTGGGAGGAGCCCCGAAGATAATCGACATAGCTGCTCATGCCAAGGTGTTCAATTTTTAACTTGGATTTAAAACAGCTACATAAATATGCAACTGTTCTAATCTCAGGACCCGGGGTGTTTCTATGAAAATGCCTCGGGTCATTTTTTTGGACATACAACAATGTTGTAAAAATAGAATCCTGCTGTTGGAAAAAACAACAGTCGCGCTTGGTCTTAACATCTTGAAATGTCATATTTTTATTTTTGGCTTGTTACAAAGGCCTTTTAGTGTGTAGAAAAATCCCACAGTTTGTTTTGCACTCCGGGTAAATCTTTTTCTTTTCATACCCCACGGTTTCACAAACAAGTAGATTTGTTTTTAAAACAGTCTTTTGCATATTTGTTTTCCTCTCTTTTAATTTCCCCGTATGTCCTGATTATAGTTGTTATTGTATCCATGTCCAACGGTGTGCGCAAAAAAAACAGTTAAGCCCAACAGTTTGGGCATGGCAATTGCTTTATAAATAAACAGGGGTATGAAGAGAAAAACCTATTCCAAAATTTTGCTCCTGCCTGGAGCATATCCATGGCCTAGTGGCCAAACAAATTTTGGCTTTATTATTTAGATGAAACATTTATTGTTAATAAAGGAGGCAAGAGATGAGCAAAGGCACAAAAAATCTTCAAACCAGACAGAAAGGCGGAGACGGTTATTACGGGCAGACTGAGCAATTTGATCCCCAGCAGAGCGAGGGTGTGGATACAATCCTGAATCGTCAGATATGGAGAGTTCAGCCTGAAAAAGGCCCCAAGGTGGAGAGGCCTTGTCTCTGGATGCAGGCTGGTGCGGTTAAATACAAGAATTGCAACAACTACTATGATTGCACTACCTGTAAATTCGACAAGGGGATGCAGGCCAAGGTGGAAGCAGGAAAGGCAGTGAGCTGGCAGGAACTCATGCGAAGGAGGGAGCCCAGGGAAAGGTGGTGTAGGCATACCCTTACTGGAAGAATAAGTAACAGGTTGTGCTCTTATAATTATGAATGCAGCAAGTGTGAATTTGATCAGTATTTCGAGGAAGTCCTGGCTACCAAGCAGGCTTTGGAACCCCAGGAAGTGCAGCAAGTCAAGGGATTTGACCTGCCCATGGGTTTTTATTTCCACAATGGCCATACCTGGGCCAGGATTGAGAGTGGGGGAAATGTACGAGTGGGATTGGACGATTTCACCATGCGTGTTTTCGGCGGGATGGATTCATTCAAGCTGCCGCTTTTCGGAACTGTTTTGCACAAGGACAATCCCGGAGGGGAGATGTTCAAATCAGACAATTATGCAAAGATCCGTGCCCCCTTGGGCGGGATAGTAATGGAAGTCAATTCTGAAATTTTCGAAAATCCGGAAAAGGCGAGGCAGGATCCTTATGGCGATGGTTGGCTGTTTGTGCTGCGAAACGAGCAATTAAAGGATTCTGTACAGGATCTGCTATCTGATGACAAGGCAGTGCAGTGGCTTGATGGTGAAATTGCGGATTTGGAAAAGATGCTGGAGGAGGTTTCCGGCCCCATGGCAGCGGACGGAGGCGTTTTGGCGGATGATGTCCTTGGCAATGTACCTGAACTGGGATTTGATAGATTGAGCAAGAGATTCTTGTAATCCGGTACTGGGCTGTATACAACATATTGACTATATTTCGAGGTACAAGATGTCCAGGAAACAACAAATTCGAACAAGGGTAACCGGCCTGGATCCAGAGTGCTTGTGGATGCAGGCCGGAATTGTCAAGAACAAGAGGTGCCTGCAGGATTTCCAGTGCCCTGCTTGTTCTTTTGACCGTGCCTTGCGTCGGGAAGCTGAGAGGAACAAACAGAAGCAAGGCAATCCAAATCCTGGTCCCAGGGAGAAGATAGAACATTGGGAACAGAGGTTGCGCAGGCTTCCCCAAATGTCCAGGCCTTGTGTACATTACATGAAAGGGGAGATAGAGTTCCGTCCCTGTACAAACGATTACCAATGTGCTTCTTGTGATTTTGAGCAGTATTTCGACGATATTTATCTGGTTCGCGCAGAGTTGAGCCCGCGGGATTTACATTATGTGCACGGCTATAAACTGCCACACGGATATTATATATATCCCGGGCATACCTGGATCAGACTGGAAGAGGATTCCGTGGTCAAGATAGGCGTGACTGAATTTGCAGCCAGGGTACTTGGCTTCAAGAATATTGACAGTATCCAGGCCCCACTGGTGGGAAAGAAGGTTGCCCAGGGCAAGAAAGGAATACAGATATACAAGCAGGATTCAAAGGCAGAGTTGTTGTCCCCGGTAAGCGGAGTAGTGATGAATTTTAATCCGGATTTGCAGGAACATCCAGAGTTGATTTGGGAAAAACCCTATACAGAAGGGTGGATACTCAGGGTAAATGCCAGTGCTTTGCGCAATGATCTGAAAAACTTGACATTGGGACCGCAAGCGGATGAGTTGGTTAACAAGGATTTAAACAAGATATTTGCCTGCATGGAACAAGTACATGGCCCGCTGGCAGCAGACGGGGGAGAATTGGTGGACGATGTCTCTGCCCACGTCCCGGAACTGGACTGGGATAATCTAAAAGCTCTGGTCTTGAAGACCTGAGAAAATCAATAAGCCCCAGCTGCTATAGCACTTGCGAATTTCCGGGATCATTATTCCATCTCATATGCTCGCTGCAAGGCGCTTAAATTCGTCCTGCAGGAATATTTCACAGTAGCGGCAGAATCCATAGTCTTTTTGGTCCACATCATAGGTGGATCTGCAGTAGTGCATTATACAGCTTTTTTCCCTGCAGTGCTTGAGATTGAAGCAATGTCCCAGTTCGTGCAGCGATTCCTTTACTATACGGTTACGGAAGTGTTCTCGAGGCGTCTCGCTGCATAGGTCCTGCTTTAACCTGTACAGGGAGATTATGCTCGCATTTCCCTGTAGCTGTGCTTCTCCGTAAACATGAGTCAAGACAGGTATAAACAAGTCTACTTTGGTGATTCCCAGGACCTTTATAAACTCGGGTGGCAATTTTTCACTCAATCCCTGCAGTATAGTGGTGGAATTATACTGGTCCCTTGCTGGATTGTAGGAGAAGTCCAGATCCTGGAACAGGGGCATTACCCTGGTTTGAAATCCGAAAAATGCGGTGATTTCTTTTTGAATACAGGAAAGGAGCGGTTTTTCCACCTTTTCCAAGGGAGAAACAAGGATTTTGTACCTGGAAGTTGGATTCAAGTTATTAACGTAGATTGTAGCGCTTGATTTTTTTGTATAATGTTGATCTGTCTATGCCCAGTGCTTGAGCACTTTGCTGGATGTTCCAGCTGTTCTTTTGCAATATTTTCAAGATATGGGACTTTTCCATATTCTGCAGTGATTCGTCTTCTGGATCGATTTGGTTAGTGGAAGATATAGGCAAGTCCCGGGGCTGTATTTGCCTCTTTTTGCCTACTACCACGGCCCTTTCGATCGCATTTTCCAATTCCCTGATATTGCCCGGCCAGTCGTAGAGCATCAACTCGTCTAACGCTTCTCTGGATATGCTGTCAATGTTTTTGTTTATGTCTTCTGTAAATCTCTGTCTGAAATGCTCTGCCAGAAGCGGTATGTCTTCTTTCCTCTTTTTTAGGGGGGGCATCTCCAGGGAAATCACTTTGAGCCGATAATAGAAATCTTCGCGAAAATTCCCTTCTTGCACAGCTTTTTCCAGGTTCTTGTTAGTCGCTGCGATAACCCGGAAATTGGTTTCAATAGGGTGGTTCCCTCCGACCCGGTAGAAGTACCTCTCTTCCAGGACCCTTAAAAGATCTATTTGCATCCTTTGGCTGATTTCCCCGATTTCGTCCAGGAAAAGGGTCCCGTTCCAGGCCAGTTCCAAACGGCCCTTTTTAGTTGTCTTGGCATCAGTAAACGCCCCTTTTTCATAACCAAAGAGCTCCGTCTCCAGCAGGTCCTCGTTAAAGGCACCGCAATTAACCGCAACAAATGGCCCTTGGGCGTAGTAACTGTTACTGTGAATGGCCTTGGCTGCCAATTCCTTGCCTGTACCGGTCTCCCCGGTGATGAGTATAGTGGATTCCGAAGGGGCAATATCCTGGATAAAATCGAAGAGTTCCTGCATCAACTGGGATTGTCCAATCAGGTTTTCAAAGCGGTTCCTTTCCTTGTTTTTTTCCTTGAGGTAGATGTTTTCCCTTTCCCGGGCTTTTTGCTCCATTATCCTTTCAATAAGTACAGAGAGTTCTTCAGGTTCAAAAGGCTTCATCAGGTAGTCGTAGGCACCATTCTTCATTGCTTCCACCGCGGTGGCAACTGATCCGTAAGCGGTTATCATGACAACTGTTATGTCCTGGTCAATGTCCTTTATCTGTTTCAGTACCTCTATTCCATCCATACCTTCCAGCTTTAGGTCCAAAAACAGAATATCGAAGCGCTTTTTCTGCAGCCTCTGGAGGGCGTCTTCTCCGCTAGCCAAGGCCTCGATCTGGTGTCCGTCCCGTTGCAGCCAGGCAGCTAGCGATTCCCTGATAATCAGCTCGTCGTCTACTATAAGTATTTGAGATTTTTCCATAGTTTATTCGTATTTGGTTTGGGGTTGTGTCAAGGGTAAATGAACAATGATTTCGGTTTCTGAGCCCTGTTCGGATTTTATGTACATATATCCGCTGTGTTGTTGGATTATCCCATAAGCCACGGACATTCCCAATCCTACGCCCTTACCTTGCGATTTTGTTGAAAAAAAGGGATCGAAAACTTGGTTTATATATTCTTCCGGGACCCCCAACCCAGTATCTTGAAAGGTTATGCGGATGTAGTGATTTTCCCTGCTGGTTGAAACAGTCAATATTCCCGGATCCTGTTCCTCCATAGCCTCTACTGCGTTAGTGAGAAGATTCATGAAGACCTGTTTTAATTGCCCTTCATCTCCGGTTATGTTGGGCAGATCTTCGTCAAGCTGTTTGTTGAGCTCTATGTTGTTTAACTTCAGGAAGTTGTTGTTTATCAAAAATAAATCTTCCAGGATATTGTTTACATTCACGGATTCAAATTCCAGCCTGGTTCCGCGGGAAAAGGACAGCAGGTTGGATGTGATCCTGCTGATTCTCCTGGTCTCGGATTCCATTAATTCCAAGTAGTGTTGAAACGATTTTATGGAGGAGGAGTCCAGTTCTTCCTGTTCCACAATTTTTTTAATGAGCAGGATTAGGTTCAATAGCCCGGAAATCGGGTTGTTGATTTCGTGTACCACGGAGGCGGAGAGTTTGCCAAGAGAGGCCATCTTGTTTTTGTGCACTATTTTCTGCTGTTGTGCCTTTAATTCCCTTGTCCTTTCCTCTACCATCCTTTCCAACTCTTTATTAATCTCCTGGTCTGGTTTCTTGAGTTGGGTAACATCCCTGCTTACCTCTATGACCTTGGAAATTTGGCCACTTTCCTCCCATATAGGATAGATGGATACCTCTATATAGACCAGTTCCCCTCTGTTATTCATCCGCGGGAATATTTTCTGGGTAAAGCTTCCCTTTGTAAATACTTCATCGTGCGGACAATTCAGGTTTCTTTTACCAGGCTCGCATTGCCTGTTGGACTTTTGAAAGACTTCGTAACACTTGTGGCCTATAACTTCTTCCCTGGAATAGCCCATCTTCTCCAGGAAGGAATGGTTTGTATCCGCTATGGTCTTGTCCGGATTGATCACTACGATAAATTCCTCCAGGCCGTCCAGGATGGCCTGGATTTCTTGGTTCCTTTTCTCCAGCTTCTTGTTTTCTATGTTGATGATGTTCCAGAGGAGTTCAAAAGTGGGGTAGCCAATCACCCTAATATTGTTGGGCTTGGTCTGCAGGATGTTGTCAAATATGCTTTTTTCCGGAGATAGGACAATGATCAGATCTATCTGGTAATCCGGATTATAGAGTTGTCTATAATCAGAAACCACCTCTGCATCCAGCTTGTTTTCTGTTTCCTGAACGGTCGGTGACTTGTCTCCTGGAACTACCAAGGCCTTGATCTTGGCAATTCTGTTCCCTTGTTCAGCATATTCCAGGATCTTTCTAAGTACTTCGTCTGTTATCTCCCCCCCGCAAATTAAACCTATGTTCATGCTCGAATTACTCCCTTGGAGATGTCAGCTGGCGCGATCCAGATGAAAATGAACTCATACCCGGTCACCTGATCTACTAGGTACCATCCAGGACTATGCACTGCAATGCCACAATCGGGAATCAGCTTAAAGGCCAAGCCTTTGTCTAGGCTTCCAAGAAATCCTGAACGCATTCAATGACCTGTTCGCTGCAGTCAGGACCCTTGGGTACATACTCGTCCGCCTCTATGCTCATGGCGTCGTGCTGTGTATAGCTGGTGTCCGCTATGTGATCAGCTACAGCAGTCAACAGGATAACCGGGATTTCAGAGCAATTCTCGTCTGCCTTCAGTTCCTTGCAGGTCTGAAATCCATCTTTTACCGGCATCATAACGTCCAGGATTATTAAGTCCGGTGGATTGGACCTGGCCTTTTTTAATCCCTCGTCCCCATCATATGCGGTTTCTATGCGGCAGTCGAATTTTTTCAGTTTTTTTTGCATCAGACTTACGAATTCCGGATCATCATCTATTAGCAATATACTCTTCTTGTCGCTCATAAATCCTCCTTGATATGATTTTATAAAAAGCCTATTTATATCCTATTTTTAATTATATCATATTTTGTAAGATTGTAAAATCCCTGAAATGAAAAAAAATAATAGTTTTCGTGCGTTGGCTGCGTTGCGGGTTGCAAACCGCTAATTCCCTTTGTTGTACTAAGTTTTACCCAAGTTTTGCCGCATGCTTTTTGCCTGCTGTTTTTTGTGCTTGGAATACGTCCTGCATTTGTCTACAATTTGTTCCAAGTGTTCTTTCCTGTCTGTGCCCTGGTACTCCTCTAGAAACTCATTTTGTGATTCCAGGTAGGTATTCCTCCCTTTTGTGGTTCGGGTGACCACTGTAGTCCAACCTTCCTTGGCTCCCAGGCCACCGAAGGAGATATCCGCAAACTCGGCAGAGTAGTCGTCGCAAAAGAAACACGCGTATTTTTTCATGAAATCCAGATTGTTCAAGGGAATATGCCTCGTTTGGCCGTTTTGCAGATGCAGCATGAAGTCTTCCTTGATGTTGATCTTTTTTAGTTCATCCCAATAAAAATTCCCCATCTCTTGCAGTATGCGTTTTTCTTTTTCCCCGAATACAAGAGTGCCTGAACAAAAAAGCCCCAAGTAATATTTGATCGCATCAGTCGGCACAATTCCCAGTGCTTCCATTTTTCTAACTGTATTTATTTGACAGGGAAGTCCCACAAAGGCCACCCTTCTAAAGCCCTTTTGCATCATCGGGCTCAGTTCCTCTATAGATGAGGAATAGGTGGAATATTTGCTGCTGAATTCCTGCATTCCCTGGGAATGATCCATGTAGAATCCTGCGGATTCCAGGATCTCTTGTTTGCTGGCGGCGAGATACGGCTTCCGTTCAAGGGAGTCTTTTTGCCTGCTCACTATTGCCCCGTCTATAAATCCACGATCCAGCAGGAAGAGCAGTAGCGAGGTTACTACACCGCCGTCGGTTGCCAGGTTCCTGATCTTGGGATCCTTGCTCCTGGCTGCCAGTATCTTTATGTAGTTTCCCATGGGAGGTGTCCATTTGAAATTAATCTTCAACTCCGTATCCAGTTCACTGGTTTCAGGGCAAATGGCGTAGCAAAGCCCGCATTCAATACACTTGTCCCTGTCTTTCAGATAGGGGGTTCCGGTCCTGTCAAAAGCCAGTGCCCCGTAGTTTATTGCAGTGCAAAAATTTACACACCCCCCGCAAAGGCGGCAAAGTCCGGGTTTTTGTACTTCTTCCACCAAGTCTTGAAATTGTTTCATATTTGGGCTCGTTGTTTAAACAGGATTAAAGTATTGCCAACTGGAAACCGGGTCAGGCCCTGGTCGTCTCTATTCATCCAGGATTCGTCTCCTCGGTCCTCCTGCCCTGTCTGTGGACCAGTCTTTCACCTGGGGCAATTGTTCGTACAATTCAAGTCTGTCCAGTCCTTTCAATCTATCGATAATAAGTTGCCAGGCACAATCCAGTTCGGGATTTATTTCACATTTTCCTGCTGTGGAGCCACCGCAGGGTCCGTTTAACAATCTTTTGGCACACCTGGATATTGGACATATGCCCCCGGTAAATCCTAGTATGCAATTCCCGCATGCTTGACACCTTTCCGTCCACAAGCCCTTTTCCTCGGTAACGCCTATAAAGCAGGTGTCCAAAGCTGGATAGACCGGCTTTCCCCGGTATGTTTCCGCGATAAACTGCACACCGGCACCGCATGCAGTGCTCAGGATTGCATCAGCCCAGTCGAGATCATCTTCCAGATCAGAGTGGTCATTTTGCTCACATTGTTTTTCAACACAGTTGTTCTTGATTTCCAGATCCAGTTCATCCTGAATAGCCAGCATTTTAAGTAGTGATGCGAGTATTTCCCCTTCCTTGTTGCCCCCTGCGTGGCAAACTGCCACGCATGTATTACAGGCGAGTATCAAAACTCGGCTACATCCTTTTAGCATCTCCCAAATTTCTGACAGGGGCTTTTGAGTGGCTGTGATCATTTAACAACTAGCTCCTGTTTTGTATTTTTTAACCCTTTCGGTTTTCGTTGCGAGGGCAATCTCGTCAACGAAGACTTTCGTTGCGAGAAACATCTTTCAATTGTTGAATAGCAGCCTTCAGGATCTTATTATTACGTAAGCACTTGGAAATCTCGACGCCGTCCCTGCCTTGACGGGGGAAGAAGCACATAATCACGTAACCACGTTGTTCCTGTTTAGCTTTTCCAGCTTTTGTCTTATGGGAGATGGACCCAGGGTCTTGATCCTGTCTGTAAAATTGGAGCAGATTTCTGCCCACTTGGTACCCATTGCTGCCGAGAGATTAAACATTTCCAGTCGCTCCGGGTCCAGGTTCACTTCCGGCAAAAGGCCCTGCAGATAAGTTATCCTCTTTGCCGCATGAGTATTTCCTTCCAGGAAATGGCATTGCCCTTCCAGTCACCCGGCGCAAAAGACCCCGTCCATTCCTTTTTCAAATGCCCTTAACACGTAGGAATAATCCAGTTTTCCGGAACAGGGGAGGCGAACAATCCTGATATTGGCGGGGTAGAAACGGCGCATCACCCCTGCCAGGTCAGCCGCGGCAAAGGCACAGTAGTGACAGGCAAATGCAATAATTTTGGGTTCCCAGCTATTTGGAGTTGATGTATTCATGTCTTTTCCCCGAAGCGCTGATTTTAATTTAGTAAGCGGCTGCTGCATCGATCATGGACAAGATCTGTTCATCCCTGAACTTGTTTACCTGGAATGCCTTCCCGGGGCAAATCCCTGAGCACAGGCCACAACCCATGCACTTTACTTCATTGTGTTTAAGTTTGCCGTCTTCGTCAATATAGGGAGAATCAAAAGGACATATTCGCAGGCATGCCAGGCAAAACATGCAATTGTCCGGATTGTGCCTGGCTACAGCCCCGGAGACCTCCAATTTTTCCCTGGCCAGCAGGGATCCTGCCCTCCCTGCGGCAGCCTGTGCTTGACTGATGCTCTCCTGGAGATTCTTGGGGGAATGGGCGAGACCAGCTAGAAAAATTCCCTCGGTAGGGAAGTCCACAGGTGCCAATTTCACATGGGATTCCAGGAAGAAACCGTCTTCATTCCTGGTCAGCTTGAGTTTTTCCGCAATCTCGCTACTGCTGGAATGGGGCCTGATACCGGTGGACAGGACCAGGTAATCCGCCCGAGTGATCACTGTCTTGTTCAGGATATGATCAAGGCCTTGCACAAGGATCCTGTCCTGGGCAATCTCCACTTCTGGTGGCATCTCCGGGGTGTATCTGATAAACATTACTCCCAGGTTTCTGGCTTTGGTATAGTAATCCTCTTTTAATCCATATGTTCGGATGTCCCGGTAGAAAACTGTTACAGCACACTCCGGACAGGCTTCTTTCAGTGTTATAGCGTTCTTTACAGCCTCCTGGCAGCAGATGCGGGAACAATAGTTGTGTTGCTTTTCCCTTGAACCCACGCACTGGATCATTACATAGTGCTCCCCCGGATGAGGGGGCTGCTTCTCAATCCTTTCCCCCAGTTCCCTCTGGGTAATAATCCTGTCACTCTTGCCATACCCATATTCCTCTGGCTGATAATCTCTCCCCCCGGTTGCTATTATTATGCTCCCGTGTTCGATTACTTGGCCTGTGGAAAGCCTGGTCTTAAAATTGCCCACGAATCCTTCGGTGTTGTCTATGCGCGCATTGGTATGCACCTGGATGTTTTCGTGCCTATGGGTCCTGTCTATCCTTTCCTGCAGAAAACCCTGCACATCGTCGTAACCCAGGACCCTGTGCACACTGTTCAGCATCCCTCCCAGCATATGCTCCTGTTCCACTAGATCCACAAAGAATCCCTGGTCTGCCAGGGAGTTGGCAGCAGTAATACCAGCTATCCCTCCTCCAATAACCAAGGCGCCTGGAGTTACGTCAACTGAACCCGTGGATATGGGATCTTGCTTGGAGACTTTATTTATATGCATGTTTACGATATCCAAGGCCTTTTGTGTGGCCTGTTCGTTTTCTTCCATATGGCACCAGGCACATTGCTCCCTGATATTGGCCAGTTCGAACAAGTACTTGTTCAGGCCTGCGTCCCTTATGGTATCCTGGAACAAGGGTTCGTGTGTCCGGGGAGTACAAGAGGCAACTACTATGCGATTTAAGTTCTTTTCCTTCGTCAGTTCCTTTATCCTCTCCTGGCTGTCCTGTGAACAGGCATACATAAGATCTTCAGCATGTCCTACGTAATTCGCGGACTCGACCCCCTGAACCACCTGTTTGACATCAACGGTCTGGGAAATATTGATCCCGCAATGGCAGACAAATACCCCGATACGCGGTTCTTCATCACCCAGGTCAATTTCCTGGGGGAGTTCCTTGCTCTCGATTTCAGTATTGCGCACATCCGAGAGCAGGCTCATGCAGTTGGCTGCTGCAGCGCTACCCTGGATCACGGTTTCCGGAATATCCTTGGGTGCTTGATAGGTCCCGGTTACATAAATCCCTGGGATGGAACTTTGCAGCGGGGTTATTTCACTGCTAACCGGGAAGCCGTGTATATCAGAATCGATCCCGAAGGTAGATGCGAATTTATCTGCGTCTTCATGGGGTTGCAGACCCACTGATAGGACCACCAGGCCAAAGACTTCCTCTTGCATTTCACCCCATTCGTCCATATAGCTTAACAGGATATCAGATGTATTGGGGTCTTCTTCCAAGCCGGAGACCATACCCCTTACATATCTCACCCCGGATACATTTTTGGCCTGGTCCACGTATTTGTCAAAGTCTTTTCCATAGGCCCGCATGTCTATGTAGAATATCACGGGTTCCAGGGAGCGGTCGTGTTCCTTTGCAATAATGGCTTGTTTAGTGGCGTACATACAACATACTGAAGAGCACCAGGGATTGGCATTGTGTGGATCCCTGGATCCCACACACTGTATCCAGGCTATCTTGTAGGGATGTTTTTCGTCTCCCGGCCTCTTGACTTCTCCGAAAAAGGGACCGGAAGCAGATAGCATCCTTTCGAACTGCATTGAAGTGATTACATTCTGCCAGCGCCTGAATCCCAATTCCTGTTTGGATATGGGATCGAACCTGGACAATCCCGGAGAGAGAATAATGGCACCCACTTCCAATTTGTGGGATTTGCCGGTGTCCAGGAAATCTATGGCCTCTGCTTCGCAAAACTTCTCACATGCACGGCATTTTCCCCTTTGCAGGTATATACAGTTTTTTTCGTCTATAACCCGGGTGTTGGGGACTGCCTGTGCCATCAAGGCGTAAATTGCCTTGCGATTGCAAAGGGATTGTTCGAATTCGCTGCTCACAGTCTTGGGGCACTTTAGCTCGCATTGTCCGCAACCAGTACACTTATATGGGTCCACATACCTGGGATGCTTAAAAATATCCACTGTAAAGTTGCCTGCCTCTCCGGATACGTTCTGCACTTCGGACAGGGTCAAAAGTTCGATATTAGGGTGCCTGGACAAGTCAACCATTCTGGGAGAAAGCATGCACATGGCGCAGTCACCGGTGGGAAATGTCTTGTCCAGTCTTGCCATTGTACCGCCGATTGCGGATTCTTTCTGCACGATATACACTTTGTAACCGCTGTCCGCCAAATCCAGTGCAGCCTGCATCCCGCCTATGCCACCTCCTGCGATCAGGACGGATCCATGCATCTTAGGGTGATCAGTGTTCTGCATATTCCAAGCTCTCCTTGACAGTTTCCAGGCCCTGTATAAAATGCCTGTCCAGTTTAAGCCCTTCAGGTGGATGGCCCAGGGCCAGGCCCAGCAATTCTGTCAAATAAAAAACAGGGAGTGTATGCTGCATAGAATATTGTGCATTGATATCCTCTTGATATGCATCCAGATTCATTTGACACATCGGACAAGTGGTTACTATACAGTCCGCTCCCCTGGTATTGGCCTCGCGAAATATCCT
>Ga0207414_1000198_pt1 | contig 29674 bp, 22 predicted proteins | sample PonA231FremontCA_2_FD_187269 | JGI IMG/M metagenome (GOLD analysis project Ga0207414, IMG submission 187269) | Marine sediment microbial community from Fremont, CA, USA - Pond A23 Sediment 1 (SPAdes) | ecosystem: Environmental > Aquatic > Marine > Unclassified | place: USA: Fremont, California...
CGCGTCGAGGTCGAAGGCGTGGAGCGGCTGGCCGCACTCGTGGAGCACGAAGTTGGTCACGTCCACCACGTGGTTGCGCGGCTGCAGGCCGATGGCCGTCAGGCGGCGGCGCAGCCAGAGGGGCGACTCGGTCACGTCCACGTCCCGCACCCGAAGGGCGACGTAGCGGGGACAGCCGGTTTCGTCCTCGATGTTTACGGTGACCTGGTCGGCCACCGCGCCGCTCTCCGACGGGGTCTCCACCTCGGGACGCTGCAGTTCACTCTTTGCAAGGGCCGACACGTCGCGGGCCACGCCGATGTGGCTGGCGGCGTCGGGGCGGTTGGGGGTGAGTTCGATGTCGAGCACCGCGTCGGTGCTCGGCATGCCGTGAGCGTTGAGGTAGTCCGGGAAGGGGGTGCCGACGGCTGCGTCATCGTCGAGCACCATGATGCCGGAGTGGTCGTCGGAGAGGCTCAGTTCATCCTCCGCGCAGATCATGCCGTTCGAGGCCTCGCCCCGCAGCTCGCGCGCCTCCACCGTCAGCTCTTTTCGTTTCTCGGGGTCGTCCGGGTCGGGAAGCGACAGGGTGGTGCCCACCGTGGCGACGGGGACCTTCTGCCCCTCCGCCACATTCGGCGCGCCGCACGCAATCTGCGAGGGGTCGCCGTCGCCGAGGTCCACGTCACAGAGCACGAGGCGATCGGCGTTCGGGTGCGCGCGGACGGTCTTCACCTCGCCCACCACCACGCCGTCGAGCGACTGGCCGATGGGCTCGACCGTCTCGACCTCCAGCCCGGCCATGGTGAGGCGCTCGGCCAACTCCTTGGGCGTCCAGTCATGCTCAACGTAGCTGCTTAGCCAGCGAAAACTGATATCCATTTTCGAGTTGCGAATTTCGAATGGCGAATGGCGTTACATCCATCGTGCTCACGTGTCTATCGCACGACGGCTTCTTTCGTCATGGAATCTCCTGGTGCCAATGTCAGATCTCCGACCTCGGACAAAGCGGTTCGCGCTGAACGTGATTCACCTTTGTAAATCGCTTCCCAATGCTCCTGAATGTCGCGTTATTCGGAAGCAACTCCTCCGGTCTGCCAAATCCGTAGGGGCGAATTACCGCGCCGCCTGTCATGCCCGATCCCGAAAGGATTTCATTGCCAAGCTTGCTCTTGTGGAAGAAGAGGCCGATGAATCGCAGTTCTGGCTGGAGCTTCTCGACGAGCTTGGCGCTGGCCCCACTTCTCAGGTTTCGGAGCTACAGGACGAGGCGCGTCAGATTGCCTCGATCATTGTCGCGTCCAAGAAAACCGCTCGCGAGAAATAGCCCCCTGACAATTCGAAATTCGAGATTCGCACTTCGCAATTGTCAGAATTGGTCGAGAAACCGCACATCGTTCTCGTAGAAGATCCGAATGTCGTCGATGCCGTGGCGGAGCATGGCCATGCGCTCCACGCCCATCCCCACGGCGTAGCCGGTGTACCGCTCCGGGTCCACGTCCACGGCCTCGAAGACATTGGGGTGCACCATGCCGCAACCCAAGATTTCCATCCACTGGCCGCCGTCGTCGCTCTCCTCGTCCGCCCACCAGACGTCCACCTCGGCGCTCGGCTCAGTGAAGGGGAAGTAGCTGGGACGGAAGCGGAGCGTCACGTCGTCGCCGAAGAGGGCGCGGGCGAGGCTGTAGAGCACCTGCTTGAGCTGCGCCATCGTCACCCCCTCGTCCACGTACAGCAGCTCCACCTGGTGAAAGAGGCAGAACGACTTGTACGAGATCGCCTCGTTGCGGTACACGCGTCCCGGCACCGCCACCCGAATGGGCGGCTCCTGATTCTCCATGATCCGAATCTGGCCGGGCGACGTGTGGGTGCGGAGGACGCGCGGTTCTTCCCCCTCCGGCGCGTCCTTCAGGAAGAAGGTGTCCTGCATGTCCCGCGCCGGGTGGTCGGGCGGGAAATTAAGCGCCGAGAAGTTGTGCCAGTCGGTCTCGATCTCCGGCCCCTCGTAGGTCGAGAAGCCGAGCCCCTGCAGGATGCGCAGAATCTCGTCGAGCGTCTGCGTGAGGGGGTGCGTGGAGCCGCGGAAGCCGCGCCGGCCCGGCAGCGTACGGTCGATGTCGGGCCCACCCGCCTGCTCCTCGCGCTTGAGGCGAGCCTTCGCCGCGTCGAGCCGCTCCTGGGCCCGCTCCTTCAGCGCGTTGAGTCGCTTCCCAAACTCGGGCCGCTCCTCGGGGGGCAGGTCGCCAATCTGGTCGAAGAGGGCCGGAATGGCCCCCTGATTGCGGCCGAGGTACTGGATGCGAAACTGCTCGGCCTCCTCCTCGCTCTCAATCGATGCCGCCTCAATCTGCTCGCGGAGCTCGTCGATGTCGGCGCGCTCGTCAACGTCGTCGGGCATAAAGACCAATCAGGACCTGTGGACGAAACCGGGGCATGTGTTTTCGAGAACACGGCCTCTAACAGAGATGTGGTCTCGACGTTTGGAGACCACGGGAAAATTGCCGCCCTCTTCAGAGCCCCCCGGCGCCGGCGCCCCCAACATACCAGCCCATGCCGGGCCTCGCAACGCCCTCTCCGCCCAATCAACCATGGCCGAAGGGGTCCGAGACACAAAGAAAGGGATCGCCCTTCCCAACGAACTCCTTCCATGCGGGTAACGTGGACGACGAAACGGTCCCGGCTGGGCTACGATTCCTGCATGCAGGCATGCAAAAACTGGTTTCGGAGACGCTCCGCCGCGCGCCCCTACAGGTAGTGCCACATTCTCCACGACCGTCTTTCCACGACCGTCCCCACCGATGCAGCAAATCACGTTCGACGATCGCCCCCCGCTCTGGGTCGCCCCCGAGCCCCTCCCCGCCGCGAAGGCGGTGGAAGCCAACCGGAAAGCGGCCCGCTCCCAGCGTCGGTATCGGGTGGACGCGCCACTCGTGCCCGCCGATCCGCTGCAGGACCGCGCAGCTTTCTACGCCCGAGGCATAACGTGCCCGGTGGCCGCCTACCCCGTCGCGGATCACGAGCTTGACGAGTGGGGCGCGCTGTTGTTCTACGAGGTGCTCGACGACACGCCTCGGCCGGCCGACGATCTTCTTCTGGGGTTTCCTGACGGGGCCAGCCCGAGCCTCATTCTCACCGAGCGTGGGGCCGACCGGGTGCGACGCGAAGCCGGGGTCGCGTAACGCCTGGATTCCGCGCCGCTACGCGTCCCCGTCGGCTTCGGCATTGGACGGTGTACCGTCCGCGGAGGCAGTCCTTCGGACCGACTCAAGATCGGTCTGAAACGTGTCGGGCAGCGTTTTGCTGTTTTCGGCCCCTAACTCACGCAGCATTTCCACCTGTCGCAGTAGGTTGCCCCGGCCGTCACTGAGCCGCTTCTTGGCGGTGCGGTAGCTGTCTCGGGCCTGCTCAATGCGCTGTCCAATTTCCTCGAGCGCCTCCGCAAAGAGTACGAACTTGTCGTAGAGCCGCCCGCCCCGCTCGGCAATCTCGCGGGCGTTCTGGGTCTGGCGCTCCTGCCGCCAGATGTTGGCAATGGTCGCGATCGTGGCCTGCAGCGTCGTGGGACTCACGATGACAACCCCCTGGTCGAATGCACTCTGATACAAGCCCTCTTCGTGCTGGAGCGCAAGGGCGAAGGCCGGCTCAATCGGCATGAACAGGAGAACAAAATCGGGGCTTCGGTCGCCGTAGAGGCGGTCGTAGTTTTTTTCGGCGAGGCCGTTGACGTGGCCGCGGACCGACTGCAGATGGGTCTGGAGGTGCTCCTCTTTCGTCTCCTCGGCGTCGGCCGAGACGAACCGCCGGTACGCGGTAAGTGATACTTTGGCGTCGACCACCACGAACCGTTCCTCCGGCATCTCCACCACCACGTCCGGCCGCAGACGGCGGCCCTGCCCATCGGTCGCGCTTACCTGGGTGTGGTACTCTCGTCCCTCCGTCAGGCCCGATTCCTCCAGAATCCGCTCGAGCACCATCTCGCCCCAGTCGCCCTGCGTCTTGGACTGGCCGTCGAGGGCCTCGGTGAGGGCTTCGGCCCGCTCGGACATCTGTTCGTTGAGGTCGCTCAGCTGCTCGATCTGCGTCTCCAGCTGACTTCGCTCCTTGAGCCCCTTCTCATATGTCTCTTCCACCTTCTGCTTGAACTCGCCCAGCCGCTCCCGCAACGGGGTGAGAAGCTGGTCGAGATTTTCCTCGTTCTGCTCGGTGAACTTCTCGGCCTTCGCCTCCAGGATGTCGTTGGCGAGGTTCTCGAACTGGTCGCGAAGCGCCTGCTGCTGCTCCTCGATGCGCGCCTCCTGCTGCTCTAGGCGCTCCCGCAGCGTCTCATTCTTGGTTTCGAGCGTGGACTTCGTCTCCCGGAGGGCGCCCACCTGGTCATTCAGGTCCTCTCGCTCGCGTTTCACCTCCTCCAACTGCGCCTTCAGGCCACGCACCTCCTGCTCCAGCGCCGAGAGGTCTCCGTCGTTGGCCTGCCGGCCCCGCTCGTAGGCCCGTGCCGCCCGGCGCCGCAGGAGAAACCAAGTGCCCCCGGCCCCGCACAGGGCGGCGATGAGGACAAGACCAGCGACGAGGAAACTACCGGTCGAAAGCATGGGCTCGGGCAGGACGGTCTTGTGGACGTGTGCATGACCGCTCGGTGAAGCTAGCCCCCGACGCGACTGTTCCCGGGACGGATCCACCACGGTGGACCTGGGACCAGTGATCGGGAAAAGCGCGCAACGATGCCGCCGCCACTCGCCTCCTCCCGGCACGGTCCCTGCCACGAGCGGTGCACTACCCACGGAAAATTTTAGAAAGCTTGCGACGCTCCCGTGCACCCCCCGATACGAAAGACGCTCCCCATGGGCGAAACGCACGCGGGGCGAGATGCCCAAAGGAGCCTGCCGCCCCTTCCTCCCTCTTGCCCGCGCGCAGCGCCCCTCCACACTCTTTTTCCTCCTGGCCCGAATGCCATGCCCGACCGTGGCCCCTCCGACCATGTCCCGGCCCGACGTCTTTTCGCCCTCCGCGGATTCGTGCTAACACTCTCACTTTGCGTCGTCTCGTGGCTCGGCGGCCCCACGGTCGCCACGGCCCAGCCGGACGGGACGTGGGTGCACCGCTTCGAGGACCACACGGTCTACCTTCAGATCCGACTCCCCATGCTCTCGGTGTGGCGCATCGACGACCGTGGGGAGTGCATGATGATGCCTTCGACCGTGCGCTGGAAGGACGAGGCGCTGCTACACTCCGCGGGCACGCGGTGGGACCTGACCCGCAACGGCGATACGCTCACGGTGGCCCTTCCGGACACAACCCTGGACTACACGCGCACCCCGACCACGCCCCACGAGCAGTGTAGCAGCGAGTCCAAGAAAATTTGACTGCTGCCCCGACGAAATGGTGCCGGCGGTCCACCCAGGGCGCCCGGAATTCGCTCGGGACAGGACGATTGAGGCCTCGTCCCGAAACCATTTGTGGGCTGGCTCTTTCCGAGAGGCGCTGTCTGGGCAAAAAACCAGCGTTTTCCCAATGAGCGAGTCCGATTCCCGCCTCTGGCGCGTCTTTTACACCCGGGCCCGTGCAGAGAAGAAATGCGAGGAGCGCCTCACGGACCGCCGCATCGACGTGCTCGTGCCCAAGAAGCAGGAGATCCGGCAGTGGTCCGACCGTAAGAAGGAGGTGACGGTCCCTCTCTTCCGCAACTATCTTTTTGCCCGGGTCGACGAGAAAGACCGACTGCGCGTGCTTCGCACGAAGGGGATCGTGCGGTGCGTGCACTTCGACGGCGAGCCCGCCCGGCTCCGCGAGGAAACCGTCGAGCAGCTCCAAACGGCCCAGCAGGCCCCAAACCGACTCTCGGTCGCCGATCTGCGTCCGCCTGTGGGCGAGACCGTGACCGTAACCGAGGGGCCCTTACAGGGCCTCACCGGCGAGGTACAGGAGCACCGCGGCCAGATGCACATTCTGATCCGCGTGGAAGCGATCCGTCAGGCCATGAAGGTGCAGGTGCCCGCCGACTGGGTGGAGACCGAGACGACATAGCCTCAGGAAAATCGGTCCGGGACTCAATCGTCCCCGAGGGGACGGCCCGGCCCGCCCGATCGGGATCTTCCACGCGGCGAGGCCTAGTGCCCCGCCCTCTCTATTCGCTACCGGCCCCTCTCGTCGACCGGTACCGCTCGAACCAGGCGAGCACGTGGTCGACCTTCGTGATGAGCTGGCTGGGACGGCGGGAAATCGCGTGGGAGGCGCCGGGGATTTCCACGTAGGCCGTCTCCACACCCCGGACCTGAAGCCCGTTGTAAAGCTGTTTCGCCTGCCAGGGCGGCGTACGGAGGTCCGCCGCCCCGACCAGTACCATGGTGGGCGTGTTCATGCTGTCGAGCAGGGAGACCGGGGAGACCTCCCAGTATGCCATCGGGTTCTGCCAGGATTGCCCCGGGTACCGGTAGTCGGCGTAGGCGTAGTAGTTGTCCGCCGCCATGGTCTTGCTAATCCAGTTCGTGACGGGCTTCTGCACCGCCGCGGCCCGAAACCGATCGGTCTTGCCTACAATCCAGGCCGCCGACGTGCCCCCTGCGCTGCCCCCGGTCACGTACAGGCTGTCCGGCGCCACGACGCCGTCGTCAATGAGACGGTTTACGCCGTCGATGATGTCCTGGTACTCCCCGCCCGAGAAGTTATTGTAGAGGAGGTTGCCAAACGCCTCGCCGTAGCTGGTGCTGCCCCGGGCATTGGGGTAGAAGACGACGTACCCGGCCGCTGCGTACAGCTGAATCTCCGCCGAGAAGCGGTCGCCGTAGTTGCTAATGGGGCCGCCGTGAATTTCCACGAGCAACGGATAGCGGCGGTCGGGGGTATAGCCCGGCGGCGTGACCACCCACCCGTGCAACTCGCGGCCGTTCTTCGAGGACGTGTAGCGAATCTCCTCCACGGTGCCGAGCGCCCGCCGATCGAGCAGGTCGCCGTTCAGGTCTGTCGCCTGCTGGGGCGCCTCTCCGCGGCGCGCAACGACCAGCTCAGCGGGATGGGACGGGGTGGTGTGGTTCATGGCGAGGCGCCCGGTGGAGGCGACCGAAAAGTCGCCGCCCCCGTACGGCCGCCCAATGGACGTGCCGCCCAGTTGGGAGGCCACGCCCGTGGTGTCGCCTTCCAGGGTGGTGTGCCCCAGCATGGTCGTGCCCTCGTCCTCGTACTGCAGATAGAGGCCGTCGCCGTCCGGGGCCCAGGCAATGTCGTCGACGGAGCGGTCCAGCCCCATGTCCACGCGGCGCGCGCCGGAGCCGTCCGTGTTCATCACGTAGAGGTTCGTGACCTGGTAGGTCTGCACCTCATCGTCGTAGCCTAGATAGGCCACCCGATCGCCGCTCGGGGAAACGTGGGGCGCATAATCGGGGCCAAAGCGGTCGGTAAGGGGCATGATCGTGCCCCGCTCCACGGAGACGCGGTAGAGCTCCGAGTTGCGGCGCTCACGCGCCCAGTTCTCGTGTCGGTTGGCCGAGAAAATGAGCGCCTCGCCATCGGCCGTCCAGCCCGGGCGGCCGTCGTGGTGGTAATTGCCGGTGGTTACCTGCCGGGCCGTCCCGCCCGTTGCAGACACGACGAACAGGTGGTCGTAGCCGTAATCGAGCACCCCGACGCCGTCCTGCTCGTGGTTCAGGCGCGTCTCCACGCGGGGCGGCTCCGCCCAGTCGGCCCCCTCCGGCGGATCCGGCGGCGTCACGAACTGGGGCTCCGGCGCGGACACCTTGGCCGAAAACGCGATCTGCTCTCCGTTGGGCGACCACGAGAGCCCGCTCGGGGCGTGCTCGAGCTGCGTGACCCGGGTCGTCCGGCTCTCCGCCAGCCAGTGCACGTAAATCTCAGTCCCGTGCGTCTCGCTGGTGCTCGTGAAGGCGATCTTCGAGCCATCCGGCGACCAGCGGGGACTCGACTCGTTCACGTCCCGCCCCGTGAGCTTCACGTGACGGTCGCCGTCGGGCTCGATCAGCCACAAGGCGCCGGTGCGCCGGTCCTCCATCACGTCCATGCCGCGCCGCACGTACACGACGCGCTCTCCATCGGGCGAGATTTGCGGGTCCTCGACCCACTCCAGCTCGAACACGTCCATCCGCGAGAAGGGAGCGTCCTGCCCCACGACGGTCAGGGGGCCGGCAAGCAGGAGCAAGAGCAGAAGGGCGGTGACGCAACGGGCGGACTTGCGGATCATGGGACGAGGGGCCGGGCGCGTGAGAGAAGAGACCAATGCACGGCGCAACCTACAGAGTGGAGCGCCTCTCATCAATTTGGGCCGGCTGATCGAGCGAGAGGACCGGCTCGTCGAATGCACCGCACCAGACCAGAGGGCGAGGTGTCTGCCTTTACGCGCAGGTTGTGAAAGGTCGGCCTGCGAAGACGCAGGGCGAAGACAAAGCATGGTGCCAACAGCCCCGCCGCCATTTAGCCATCCCCTCTCACCAATGCATTCGACGGCCATGTCCCACGTGCTCACACGCAGTTTTAGCGCCCTTCTCACTGCTTCCCTCCTGTGGTTCGCCCTCCCGGGGGCGGCCCAGGCCCAGCGGGGATTGAATCCCGAACGCGACACCCTCACCCAGTCGGTCCTCATTCATCCCCCCGTCGATGCCAGCGGGGACCGGCTCACCCTGAAGACTCGGGAGCACACCTACCGCTCTCAACTTCGACTGGGCGACCAACTCGCCCGGGACTTTATGGTGGCCCGGGTGGGGGACGACGGCATCCCGAGGACCTATCGCCCCGGCACGGACGGAGAACAGAACGAGGACTGGTTCGGGTGGCGGCGCGACGTGCGAGCCCCACTCCAGGGCACCGTCGTTCGAACGGCGGCCCCGGATACAGTTAATGCCCCCGGTACGATGAACCGGGACGCGCAGCCCGGCCTCATCATCTTCCGTGACAAGCGTGAAGACATTACCGTCGTCTACGCTCACGTCCGGGAGATTGCCGTCAACGAAGGCGAGACGGTCCAGGCCGGCGACGTGGTGGCCAAGGTAGGCAACAATGGCAACTCGCGAGCCCCCCACGTGCACGTCGGGGCCTGGCGGGGCGGAATGGACCTCGTTGGGTCGCGGACCGGCGGAACCCCCCTCCAACTCCAGATCGACCTGTACGCCGAGGAGCGCTCCCCCACGCAGGCCGGGCGCCCCGCGCAGGGAGGCGAGTAGCCCCTCTCGGCCCACATGCGTCTCGTTCCGGACCGGTCAGACCGATGCTCCGCCGAGCGAATCGGCCCACGCCTGGGCCCGCTGTTTCGGGCGGAAGTCCGGATCGGCCGGGACCCAGGCATCTACGGCACGCTGCAGATGCGTCCGGGCCGCGTCGTCGCGTCCTTGCCGGGCCAAAAACCGGCCGTAGTGGAGGTTAAGGCGAGGATCGGCCGGGCGGATGGTTAGGGCCGCCCGGTACGCTGCTTCGGCCTTCTGGGCCTGTCCGATTTGCTGGTAGGCCCGGGCCTGGTGAAGGCACGGAAGCCGGTAGGTCCACGTGAGGCGGGCCGGGACGGACCAGGTCTCCATCAGCGCGTCGTACTGCTGGGCGGCCCGCCTGTACGCGCCCTGTTTCTCTCGCAGGCGGGCCCGGAGGTACTCGCTTCGGAGCCCGGGGCGCCCCGTCTCCGTGCGCGCCATCGAGTCGGCACGGCTCAGGTGCCGACGCGCCGCCGCGAGCCGTCCTGCCGCAATGCCGCAGTGCGCGAGGGCCAGTTCCATAGTTCGCGCACGATGGGGGGACACGTCCTCATCGGTCTCGTCCCCTGCGCGCCGTTGCAGGCGCTCGTACGCCCGTACAACGAGGCGCTTCTCGAGGCCGTCGTAGTACTCGCAGACGCGAGTCGTCAGGGCCGGATACGCCTCCCCCGACGGCGCGGGGCTCTGGGCCCGGAGGGTGTCTAGCTCCGCGATGCTCTGGTCGATTTCGCCCCGAAGCCAGCGCTGGTACCACCGTCGAAACCGGGCCCGGGGATCGCCGTCCGCCGCCTGCATCCGCCGTTGAATTGCCGAGAGCGCCTCCTCAAACCGGCCCCGCGCTTGGTGCAGGGCAACCAGCCGAAACGTTGCGCGTGGCGCATCAAGCCCCTGTGCGCGCCGAAGGCCCGCTTCGGCCTCTTCCAGATCCCCCCGCATCCAGTGGGCCGTCCCCGCCAGCAGATGCCCCTCCCCGTCCCGCGGACGATCGTCAACGAACGATTCGGCACGCCGAACCGCTGAGTCGACCCGACCGGTGCGGAGAAGGCCCCGAATTAGCCCCGTCGCGGCCTTCTTGTGCTCCGGGGCCAGGGTGATGGCCTGCCGGTAGCTTTCGAGGACCGCCTCGGGCTGAGAACGCTGGTCGTGGAGGACGCCTTTCAGCACCCAGGCCATCACGTCGTGGGGATAGAGGGTCGTCCACTGTTCACAGACCCGGAGGGCCGCCTCGGGCCGGTTCTCGATCCGGAGGAGACGCAGGGCCTTCAGCCAGTACTTTCGGGTCTCGGGCAGTCGATAGCTATGGCGCTGGGCCGTCCGGAACGCCTGGGCGGCCTTCTCGCGCTGGCCTAGCTCCCAGAAGACCCGTCCCTTTCCGATCTGTGCGGTGGCGAAGGTGGAGTCGATGGCAGTCGCCTGCCGGTACGACGCCAGGGCGCGCCGGTTTTCCCCCTCCCGGATCGCGTCAAGATAGTGCCCCTGCGCGTAGTGCTTCGCCGCTGGGACCGAGGCGGTAAACACCTGTGTCACCGGAAGGTCCGTCGCGCGCTCTAGGTGCGCCGCGGGCAGCCCCAGGTCCTGCTTGAGCCGCCGACTCGCCCGGTCGATGAGAGCAAACAGCGTGTCTCCCGCGAACGTCCGCGCTGCAACCTGCTTTCCCGTCGTTGTCTTCCGGAGCCGCGTGGTGAGCTGGACCTCGCGCTCGGCCCGCCCCACCCGTCCGGAGAGCACGTACTGCGCATTGACGCGCTGGGCAACGTCCTGCTTGAGCCCGAGGGGCACGCCAAGCCCGCCCCCGTAGCCCCGCTCCCGCAGCTCACTGTCAAACTGGTCCGGCGGAAAGAGGCTGACGAACAGATCCTGTGCCAGATCCGCCTGGAGCGCAGCCGGGACCATCCGCCGGAGCGCCGTGTCGGCCCGTGCGCCGTTAGCCTCCCGGAAGTAAAAGACCGCCACGCGCCGACGAAACTCTTTCTTCGGAACCGTGCGGCGGTCGGCACGATCGCCGGGCAAATTTCCACTGGCGGGACGCGAGGGGCCAGAGGCAGCCGCCGACGTCTCTCGCCCCCCCTCCACGGCCCGTACCATCGACCCGAGTTCGGTGCCCCCAAACGCCACGAGTAGGACAATCGCGACGAGCGCAGCATTCCCGGCAATTCCGACGCGCTCGGTCTGGGTCCAGGCGTCGGGACCGGGGCGGCCGTGCCGGTAGGTGACCAGCACGACGGAGGGCACGAAGAGGAGGAGGCCGAAGAGGAGGGCCTGCCCCAGATACGGCGATACCAGGTACTGATTGGTGAGCCACTTCATGAATTCGAAGAGGGTCCAGGTGACCCCGAGATAGCCGGCCAGCACCTGCGGAATGCGGCGGCGAATCAGGTCGCTGAGAAGCGATCGCTGCGGCCGCGCCGCGTCAGCGGAATGGCTCGCCGCCCGATTGTCTTCGGGTCCCGACGCCTTCGCTCGCTCCGACGAGTCATCCTTGGGAGCGGGACGGTCGCCGGTTGCGTCGTGAGCCATGGGAACGGTCGGTGTGCCAGACAAACATGCGGGGCTCCCTTGGCGGCATCCCCTGCCTCATAAGTTCAACATCGCAAACAAGACCAGCATTTCCCAATGCCGGCGGCAGCGGCGCACGTACTGCCCTCTCAGCGCTGGGAATTCTGGGACGACCCTGAACGGGCTCGTTCCAGACGAGGGCGGCCCCGCCGTCGTTTTTGGCGCCGGCCGTGGGGTACCGCCCTGAACAGGGGACCGAGACGGCCTGTGAAAGCCCGTCGTAATCCCCGGCACGTTTTCATTCTTTCACGTTGGCCCGAAACTTTTAAACTCCGACGTGTCTTTCGGGGGTAGTGTATCCCCCCACCCCACCTACAACGGAGATGAGAATCGCGGTACTGCAGACTCCCTCCTCCTGGCTAACAGCCCTACTCGTTATTTTCGTCCTTCTCGGAGCGCCCTCCCCGGCCCCTAGCTCCGCACAGGACCTTCCCCAATGGGCCGAGCCAACCGCTCCTCCCGCACCAGGAGCGAGAACACAGGCTCCAGCCCCCCCTATCTTCACTCCAGGCAGCGGATCGCCTGGTGCAGGGCCTTCGCATCGACGAGAACGCGGGCGTGCTGCTCCGGAGCGGGACCGGTCGCGCGGATTCCCCGACCGGGATGCCCGCGGGACGTACGGGACCACGCAGGCCCAGGGGTGTGGGAACTGCGGACCGAACGAGAAGTGCTGCGAGAACCCAGGTGGGAATCTTCTCTGTAAGCCCATGAACGCGGGTTGTGGGGGAGGAACGGAAGTGCCCCTCAGCCCGCTTGGAACGTTTTTACTTGCCCTGTTTGGGGGCGGCTACGGGGCGTACCGGATGCGCCACGCGGAACAGGGATTCGTCTCGCAGTAGGATGGGGGCCTTGGGTCCGGCCGCTCGGCCGAACGGTCTTCGAGTTCAGGCGTGCCCCGGACTTCAGGGCCGAAGCACGACTCAAGCCCAGCGCCTCCTGTTGACGTCCTAAACCATCTACTCTCTTCTCCCGCCATGGCCCGCACGCGTCTTCCCCTCTCCCCCAGCGAAAAACAACGCCTCGATGCCCTGCTCGATGAGGTGATGGACACGACGGTTCACCATTACGGTGCCCCCTCGCGCTCGGCCGTTCGCTACGACAAGCGGGAGGACATGTACGACGGCTCCGGTACCGTGTACTTGCTGCAGATGTTTGAAGACGACGAACTCGTTAACAATCGAATTGGGGCCTACATGGTGCTTCCCACGGGGAAGGACAGCGTCGGCTTTCACACGCACGGGGATCGAGGCGAGCAAGAAGTCTACGTCGTGATGCACGGCCACGGCACGTACCTGGAGAAGGACCACGCTGATGCCGAGCCGCGCAGCTACCCCCTCGACAAAGGCACGATCACAACGGTCCGAGGCAACGCGTTTCACGCGGTCCGCAACGCGGGCGACACCCCCTTGATTATTTTTGTGATTACCACCTTCGAACCGTAAAGGGACCACCAGGAATGGCCCCGCAGGAACTGTTGAGGGAAGTGGAGACGTGCATTTGAAGCGAGATGCTCACCCGCCAAACGGCACTGGCGAGTCTGGCACCGGACGCGGCGGGCCTTTACGGAGGGGCTTTTTTACTCATCCGCGGTCGACGCCGAGTCTACCGGGAGCCACTCCCCAAACCACTGGAGGTTGCGCTGCATCGACGCAAGAAGGATGGCTGGTTCTCGGATGCCGTGCCCGACGCCGGGATAGACGATGAGCTCGTGGGGCGTACCGTGTCGCCAAAGCGCCGTGGCCGTCTCGAGGCCCTGGATGGCTGTGCCGTTTTGTCCGTATTCGAGGAGTGTGGGGGTATTCGCCGTGAAGCGGTCCTGGAAGGGCACAGAAAGGTCCACGTATCGTTGCGTGCGGTCGTAGGGAGATCCACCGACGCTGTACTCGTGGAGGCCCCGGTTTCGCCAACCGGACCACTGGCCGTAGAGGGAAAGATAGTTGCTTGCCCCTTCGGCAAACGAGGCCGCCTCAAACGTCGGACGTTCTTCGGCAACCAAGGGCCCCAGCCAGGCACCGTGGCTGTGTCCCATGAGGCCGACGCGGGTCGAATCGATCTGTCCTTCGGATGCCAGGTGGTCGATCCCGGTCAGGACGTCCGCGACGGCTTCCTTGTCGGGAGCCTCAACCTGCTGGAAATCTTTCCCGAAAGACCCCGTCTGCCTGTAATTCGGCAGGAAGACCGCGTAGCCCCGGGCCGCGAAGACCTGCACCGGATACAGCCACCCTCCATCGTAGGGGTGGTACTGGTTGGTCGAAGGCATGCCCGGACCGCCGTGCAGCAACACGAGCAGTGGAGGTGGGGGCGCGGACGAGGATCGGACACGCGGAGGGACGAACCATCCCTGGACGGCAGTCCCGTCGCTCGAGCTCCAGGTGACCGGCTCCCCGTTCGGCAACCAGACGTTCGTTCGGAGATCTTGGTTGAGTTGGGAAATGCGCCGGGCGGATTTGAAGGAGCGGTCCGCCACGTGCACCTCCGGAGGGGCCCCAATGCCTTGCTGTACCCACGCGACTCGGGCTCCGCGGGCACTGAATGAAAAGCCACTGGCGTACTGCACTGGCCGCCACACGGGAGCTGTCGTTCCGTCCTTTGGGGAGAGACGAAAAAGCCCACGTCGCCCCTGCTTCGTGTACTCGACAAGAAGCGAGTCGGGGCTGTGCCAGTGAAACGTCGGGTTGTACAGCTCTGGATGATCCGACGTGGTGACAAATCGGGTCTTCTGGGCGCTCAGATCTCGAATGCCCAGTTCCGCGACGGCTGCGTACCGATCGCTGTGGTCCGTCCGCAGGAATCCGAGCCGGTCTCCATCCGGCCCCCAGAATGGGGATGAATAGGAGACAGCCCCGTCGTAGATGGTCTCTCCTCCCGCATGGCCCCTGTGAATCGTGCGTAGGCGCCGTGCTTCCAGGTCGTAAACGTAGAGGTCGGTCCGCAACATCGGCACCTGAGGATCCTGGGCGCGAAGGCGAGAGGGGGTCGCCGCAAGGGCGAGCCGATGCCCGGATGGAGACCATCGATAGGCGTCAACAGAGAGGGTATCGGCCACTTTTCTGGCTTCCCCACCGCCCAGGCTCTTCGTCCAAAGTTGCTTCCGAGAGGGCGGGGGTGGGGCGGCGGTTAATCGCGCTCCACGAAGCCGAAGGTACATGAAGGTCTCCATGTTCACTTCTTTCCCCTTCCTCTCACTTTTTGTGTCTTCTCTTTTTCGGTCCGGAACGTCGACCCGAGCTCGTGTCACGTAGGCGAGTTGGGTTCCCGAGGGAGAGATGGAAAAACTTTCCACGCCCTCTGGGTGACGGGTGACCGGCCGAGCAGAATCGGCGTCGATCGCCTTTACCCACACCTGGTTACCTTGGTCGGTCGAGGCGAGGTAGGCAAGGCGCTCCCCCTCCGGCAGCCACTCAAACTCGTGCGCTCCGGGCGGCACATCAAGGGGCTTTGCCGCCGCAGGCCCCGTCGGTACGAGCCGCGTCTTGTCGGCATACGTGCTGCTGTCGGGGAGGCCTCGACGAGTTCGGAGAAGCACTGCCTCCCCATCGGGAGAAAGCGCAAGTTCTTGCGGATCGGCAAAGGCAAGGAGGTCAGTTGGCTCGGGCAGCCGCTCGGCCCCCGGGGAATGGCGCTCCGTGGACTGAGCAAGGGCGGGAGGTACCCCGATCCATAGGACAAGGAGGAGACAGAACCCTCTTCTCCCAACCCGACAGAGACGACGGTCAACAAACGCAACGACTGAAGCGAGTCTCTCTGGTGTGGACGCAACGCCCAACATGGGAAACGAGCAGTGTCGGCCGTAGAGTGTCGTGAGCCGCCCTTCTCAAAAGGGGCGGGAGGCTTTAGCCCCGCGGATCCTCGGACAGGCAGGAACCATCGAGCGCCCGAATTCCAGGGAATTGCCTCTGTGCATTCGTGACCACGGGCGTCCGCCACGCACTGTTACGCCCTGTTGCGGAACGGGGCCGAGCGCTTCCCCCAGGGAGTCGGTGACGTTCGGGCGAGCGTTTCCGGATGCGAGCGTTGCCGGATATTGGTGTTGGCGGACCGTAGTGCAATGGGCCCGTGGGGGGCTGCTTGAGAGCCAGGATCCTGGAGACATTTTCTGATCTCGCCCGCGCAGCCCACTACTGTAGCGGAGACGAAGAGCGGGGCCTAGGCCACCCCCCAGCGGCGGATTGGGCACCGCGTCTCAAGGTCCTCTTCGGACAACCAAGTGCTCCTCAATAAAGCCGGCGAACCGGGTCTTTGGGAAGCGCCCAAGCTCAGACTAGCCAAAGGGATGTTGCCCGATAAAAACCCACCCGGAATAGGGGTCTTTTGGACCGGTCGGGCCGTACGGCACAGTGTTTGTGATCGTGTTGGGAGCAACCATGCCACGGAGACGGCGGACGCCCTTCGTCCATTCCCCCACCTTCAGCCCCCACCCGTAGAGGCACTGGAGGCTCCGCCTTTTTCACGGCACAAACGAGCCCCAAGCACGCCCCTGGTTCATTTCGATGTCAGAACTGAAGGAGCCCATTTTGCTTGCCCTCTCTCATAAGCCGAGCGCAAACCTGCTGGAAGACCGGTTGTGCCGGAAGGGCGCCACGGTCGTTCGGGCCCCCGATGGGGAGCAGGCCCTGCAGCACATTCGGGACACCTCATTCGGCGTCGTGGTGGCCGAAACGGGCCTCCCCGGCCGAACGGGCCTGGAGCTGCTGCAATCGGTTCCTCCGCTGCAGCCCCCCTTCGTGCTCATGGGACGGCGCGGCAACGACGAGGACGTGATTCGCGCCTTCGACATGAATGCCTTCGATTATTTTACTCGGCCGTTCGCCCCCAATATTGTGACGACCCGAATTCTTCGGGTGCCCCGTCTTTTGTCGACGGCGACCGAGAGGCCCGTGCCGGCCCTCGCCTAACCAGCCTCTCCTGCGTGGACTTGACTTCCTTGGCCCTGTGCGCCCCAATCTTTCCTCCCCGTTCGAGGTCTTTTCCCCAGCCTCCGACCTCATCGCGACGCTCATTCTCGGATCTGGGGCCCTAATGCTCCTGTCGGTGTGCTTTGCCGCGTTTGCACTCGGGAGCCACGTCTGGTCGCGGTACCAGACGCGGGTCTGGAAGCGCCAAAAGGAGGACTGGGACGCACAGATAGTGACGGTCCTCGCGGGGGACCTCAGGCCCCAAACTCTCACCGACACGGTACCAAAGAAGTACTACGGTTCTTTTTTGGAGGCCCTGATGCCGTACGCCACGGTCGTCGATGGCGCCGAAAAACAGATCATTCAGGCCTTGGCGGCTCCCTTCCTGCCGCGGGTGAAAGCGAACCTGTCGTCCCGACGCTCACTGGTTCGGGCGCGAGCCGTCCAGCGGCTTGGGCTTCTCGGCGGCCCCGAGCAAGCAGCCGCCCTTCGACAAATGCTTGACGATTCCTCCCCCCGAGTCGTAGAACGGACGGTGCATTCGCTTGCAAGGGTCGGGGGGGCCGCGGATGCCGAACGCCTTCTCGACTGCCTGCCGCGGTTGGCCCATGTGGACCCTCGGCACCTTAGTTCCTCCCTCGTTCATCTGGGCGAGGCGGCGGCCCCGACAATGCGGGCCGCGATGGCCGATGATGAACGTCCCCCCTTCGTACGCATCTGTTGCGCAGAGACACTCCGAGAACTTCGGGATACCGCCTCAGTCGCCGCAGCGGCCTGGCTGCTCGAGGACGCGAAGTTTCGAGACATGCTTCAATTCCCCAAGGTGACGGCGAGTCTCCTTCGCTTGCTCAAACACCTGGGAAAAGGCGTACACGGACCGCTCATACGCGCCTACTGCCACGCACCGGCCTCCTTCGTTCGCCTGCATGCGGCCCGGGCACTTGGACAGCTGGGGACTCCCGAGGACGAGGTCCTTCTAGGGGCGCTCGTGTACGGTGACGAGTCGCGATGGGTCGCCCTTGGCGCGGCGCGGAGCCTCATCGAAATCGGCTCCATAACCCCCCTTCGCAAACTGCGGACCCTCGACCATCCGCGGGCAGCACTCGCTTCTGATCTTCTCCTCTCCTTCGACCAATGAACGCGCTGCTACAGTGGACCACGTACGTACTGATCGGCTACTTCGTGGTCCTAAATGGGGGGTACGTCTTCATGAGCATCATCACGTTTTGGGGAGTGGTGCGATACCGCTACGTGCTCGATGCCTACAACCCCGAAGAGGCGCTCGCCTCGGAAAGCCTCCCCTCCATTACCCTCATTGCCCCAACCTACAATGAGGAGTCGACCTGTGTCGCGTCAATCCGTGCCTTCCTGAACGTCGACTACCCAAACTTTGAGGTCTTGGTGGTGAACGATGGGTCGACCGACGCCACACTCGAACGACTACGCAACACGTTCAAACTCCAGCCGACCTCGCGCCCCCCGACGAGCGACCTGCCGACCGAGTCGATCCGACAGGTCTACCGGAGCCGTACTCATCCAGACCTCTGGGTCATCGACAAGGAAAACGGCGGGAAAGCCGATGCCCTAAACGCAGGAGTCAACTTCTGCGAGACGTCTTTCTTCTGTGCGATGGACGCGGACACAATTGTGGAGCGGGAAGGGCTTATTCGCATAGTGCGTCCCTTTCTGGAAAACACCTCCACTGTGGCAGTGGGGGGCATCATTCGCGTCGCGAACGGCTGCACAATCCAGTCCGGCCGTGTTCAGAACGTATCGATGCCTCAAAGACTGCTCTCGAAACTCCAGGTCGTCGAGTACCTCCGTGCGTTCTTTTTCGGGCGCCTCGGGTGGGACACGCTCGGGGCAATGGTCATCATTTCAGGTGCGTTCGGGATGTTTCGCCGTGAGACGGTTGTGGAGGTCGGGGGATACGAAACTGATAGCGTGACGGAGGACCTAGAGCTGGTGCTTCGGATGCATCGGTGGCTCCGAGAGAGAGGGGAAGAGTATCGGGTCCGCTTCATTCCCGATCCGGTCGCCTGGACAGAAGTGCCGTCGACCCTTTCCGGCCTGGGGAGTCAGCGCGATCGGTGGCACCGGGGAATGGTGGACTCGATGATTCGCCATCAGCGGATGCTCTTGAACCCGCGCTACGGTCGGGTCGGCCTGCTGGCGTATCCATTCTTCTACTTTCTGGAGACCTTCGGCGTGATTCTCGAATTTCTGGGATACGCCTGGTTCGTCGTCGCCCTGGCGACCGGTACTCTCTCGGCGCCGATTGCCCTGGCATTTTTCCTGGTCGCCTTCGCCCTCGGGATGGCGCTCTCGCTCAGTGCCGTGGCCATGGAAGAACTTTCTTTTCACCGATACCAAAAGACGTCGGATCTTCTCCAGCTTCTTCTTCTCTCCATCCTCGACAACTTTGGCTATCGCCAGCTCAACGCCTGGTGGCGAATCAAGGGCCTGTGGTCGTATCTCCGCAGCAAGGAGGAGTGGGGCACAATCGAACGGACAGGATTCAATACTTCCAATGCGTAATCACGCCCTGCTTTTTGCCGCACTGATGTGCGTCGTGGCCTTCGGAGGCGCGAGGCAGACGGCCGCCCAGCACCCTGGGTTGACTGAGCGCGTCTGGGAGACGGCCACGCGCTACGATTATGACCGCCTCTCGGAAGGGAGGCAGAACTGGCGCCGGTGGACTGTCTCTCTCAAACGAGAGACATCCCACGGAACGCTAATGGCGACCGTCATCCGGCAGCAGCGCTTCGGCACCACGGACGGGGGCCTGCAGATCGACGCATGGCCCGATCTCTGGGCCGGGGCCTACGGGCACGTGAAAGCGGGCCTCAGCCCAACCGCAGATGTCCGGCCCCAGGGGACCCTTCAGTCCGGCGTCTTTCAATCTGTCGGGGCGTGGGAGCTATCGGGGCGGTATAGCTGGCGGCGATACCGGAGCGAGGACGTTCATCAGTTCGGGCCTGGCCTCGGTCGGTACGTGGGCTCGTGGTACCTTCGAACGCGCACCGCCCTCGGGCCTCGACCGGATACATGGGCCGTTGCCCAGCGCATTGGCGCACGTCGCTTCTACGGCCCGGCCTCTTCCCTCTCCTACGTCGACGTGGAGGGCGGGCTTGGGAGGAGCGTCGAACCCATCAATTCACGCTCTGAGATACTGGTGACGCGCACCTTTTTTGTGAGCGTGCGCCTTCGGCATTTCCTCACGTCGGGGGTTGGGGTAACCGCCGCCGTTCGGTACAGTGACGACGAGGTGTTTCAACACACGGGTGGCACCTTGGGCGTTTTTGCCCAGTGGTAGTCGCTGTTGACTCCCAGATACGCCACACGGCAACGGCCCTCCGGCCCCGAATCAGGGGACCTGCTGTTCTGTCTCCATCCCGCAACAGCCCGTCCCTGCCCCCTGCGGAGCCCTCAGACCTCCCCTCCGGGAATCGAAGATCGGCTGGGGACCAGCCCACGAGCACGGAGCATCCGTAGGATTGGAGAGCTTCCGGGTGATTTTACCGGGACCACCCCGCGTCGCTTCGTCCTTCGGGAGAGTGGAGCTGCCCCGCTTCCCCAGGACACGTCAGAGGACCTGGACGCTCGTCCCTACGCTTATGGCAAATCGATGGCCATCCACGTGCTCGTCGAGCACGTTCACCCAGACCGGCGTGACCGTCATGGGAACGGGGCCCGGCACCACGAACGACCCTCCAACATTGAGATCCTGCCCGTGCCAGGTGCCCAGCACGTGTACGCGGTCGGCAAACTGGGCGCTGAGTCCCCCGAACACGCCGGCCGCGTTCGTCCCTGATGAGAGATTCTCCATGGTGTTGAAGCGCCCGTCCCCCACGCCCAGGGTGGCCGACATGCCAGTCAGCACGCCCCTGTTCACCCGGACCGTCTGGCTCGCCACGACGTAGGCGCTTCCACTAATGCGGTCGCCGTAGCGGATCAGGTCTTCCATTCCCACGGCGATGGCCAGTCCCCTGTAAAGGTGGCGGTGAATTTTCAGGCTCACACTTCCGTCGCTGAGGGGCTCTTCCACCAAATCGTATGGCGCGTACGTGAGTTCGAGGCCGACAGCCTCGTGCGCATCACCTATGCCTACGCCGATGAACGCTGCCCCATCATCTCTCTCGGGAATGCCCGCCGCCAGGTAGCGCTGGTAGGCGACCCCTCCGAAGACATCCCCCAACTCGGCCCCGTAGGCCGTCGGCGTACCGGCGGTGAGGGCCGGCGCGGGCCCTTGTCCCCCATGCCCCTCCCCCGCAATTTCGCCCCCTGCATACCCCAGCCCGGCGGACTCATTGATGGAGCGCGGCAGGTGAGTCCGCAGGGACTGGGCGTCCGCCCCGCAGGGCACCACGGCCCCGAGGACCAGGATGAGCCCAGAAATTGTGGCGAAGAGTCCGTGCCGTAGCAGTGTACACATCGGAGCCTCGAAGCGTATCGGGGAAAAGCAAAAACAGGGGGGCTGGGCGGACGAGTCGCGTCCCGTAGCGCGCCCTTGGGGCCACTCGGGCGGTTCTTCTCGCCGGACATCTGTCCGCAGGAGGCTTCTCGCAAGATGCCTGCCTACAAACAGCCGCCCCAGCAAAGGCCCTCTGCAGGACGTCGGCCCTCTCGTCCCGCCTTCGGAGCCGCGGGTATCGACACGCCCCCAGTAGAGGCGTTACGACCAGGCCTTCTACGCCGACGACGAGCGGGTGGGCGCGCCGTCGCCCGGAGCGCGGGACAGGGAGGGCGAGTCGGCCTCCTCAGGAGACCGGAGCGCAACGGTAAAGTACCGACACGGCACGCCTGCCTCCTGGCACTGCGCCCGAATGCGGCGCCGCGTCTCCTCATCGGTCGCCCCCTCAGGCACGACGACTTCGTCGACGTCGCGATCGGTACAGAGTGCGGATAGGTCCGCCACGCCCCCCAGGACCTCCACTCCCTGCACACGCTGGCCGTGGCGCCGCTCGTCCTGTTCCAGGAGGCCGACGACCGCAAAATTGCCGTCGGGCCAACGGCGAAGCGAGCGCAGGGCCAGCATTTCGTCGGCTCCACTGCCGTACAGAAGAATGCGCCGCCCCGCCGCCTGGTGCGCCACCACCGACTGACGCAACGCCCGGAAGCCGAACCGCACGCCCCCTACAACCAGCGTCGTGATGCCCCAGTCGATAATGAGGAGGGCTACGGGCGCGGCACCGGCCCAGCCCCAAAGCCCGGCCCCCACGACCAGAGAGCCACCCATGGAGGCCAGGATGAGGCGCAGCACTTCCGGCGTCCCCGCGTGCGACCAGATGCCCTGATAGAGCCCCGCGGCGTAGAACACCCCCAGTTTGGCCACGATGAGGGCCGGCAACGCCTGCATGGCGAGGTCAGACACGGCGGGCGGCGGCGCGCCCCCGTGCCGCAGGTGGATTGCCACGACAAAGGCAGCCCCAACCAGGAGCAAGTCCGCAATCATGCCCACCACGGCCTTCCAGGAGGCCCCGCCCCCGTAGGTCCGCAGAAACGACCCTACGCGCTGACTGGTGCTGAGGGTGCGCGAGGCGCCGGGGGCCGCGTAGGCGCCGGTCGTGGCCAGGTATACCCCAAACACGGCCAGGGCCACGGCGACCAGGGCCGCCAGGGCCAACACCAGGGCAGTTTCCATCCAGAATGTGGACAGCGCAAGTGCCCCAAACAGCCCACTTGCCCCACAGAGCAGTAGCACGGCCTCCCCCTCCGAAAAGCCGAGCTTCACGAGCCGATGGTGCACGTGGTCGGTGCCGCCGTCTCGAATCGACTGCCCCCGCAGCAGGCGCGTGATCGTCACAAACGTCGTATCCGCAATGGGGACCGCGAGGACGGCAATCGGCACGAGCGTCCCGACGACCGGCTCCCCACTGCCCTGTACGCCAAGGGCCCCGACCGCCAGCAGGTATCCAAGCAACAGGCTCCCACAGTCCCCCATAAAAATCTGCGCCGGCGGGGCGTTGTACGGGAGGTAGCCCAGGCTCCCACCCGCCACGGCCGCCATCACGGCGGCCAACGGCCAGTGCCCAAGAATCCCGCTAATGACGGCGAGCGTTGCGGCGGCGACCGCCGTCACGCCGCCCGCAAGACCATCGATGCCGTCGATCAGGTTGACAGCGTTGGTGACCCCGATCACCCACAAAAACGTGAGCGGGGTAAAGACCCAGAGCGGCCCGCCGCGCCAAAAGGCAAGCCCGGCGTACAGGACCAGCGCCGCCGCCACAACCTGACCGAGAACCTTGATCACGGGCGTCACCCCGCGCAGGTCATCGGCCAGCCCGAGCCCAAACATGAGAAGCGCCCCGGCCCACACCGGCCACGACCACACCGACTGCGCCCCCGCCCAGAGCACGCCCGCCGTGAGTCCGCCGGCGATGGCCATTCCCCCGAGAAGGGCCACAGGGCGCCGCCCCCACCGGTCTTCACTCGGCCGGTCGACCAGGTCGAGGCGCCGGGCCCACCGCCCCAGCGCGGGCGTGAGTCCCAGGCCGACAAGAAAGGACACGGCGCCGGCCCACAGGGTGTGGGCGGCATCCGAAAAGAGCAGGTCCATAATAAATTTCTAGCGCACGCGCCAGGTGGTAAAGGGTACGCGCTCGGCTGGTGAACACAACGGTGCACTGCGGAAAGCCAGCGCCCCGCCAGTCTCCGAGGGGGCCTCCCCTCACCGGACGTTCCGGTACGGAAATCGTCTTGGTCCAGGAGCCTCAGTCCAGGAGCCTCAGTCGGGACGCTCCCGGATAGAAGCCCTGCGCGCGCCCTCAATGTCTTCCGTGAGGATCCGTAAGGAGGATCGGAGTGCGCCGCACGCCCATCAGCCACGCCTGCAACAGAGATGCCAAGCGATATGCAGGCCGCTTCGGTGCGGATGTTGAGTACAGTTCAACCATCACTAAGAGTAGAAACGGAGCGGGAAAGGCTAGAAACCAATTCCGTGAAGCCTATGCGAAGTCTCGGATCAAAAGCGCTTCCGTTCGTCCGGAGGCGTTTCTCCTGCACCTCGAACGGCCTGGGCGAAGCCGTCCCAGGTAGCCCCGACCTGCCAGTGCCGAGTTCTTTCGAAAGCGGAAAATGGTTCGTATGCTTTTGACGCGCAAGGTCCCCCCGACGGAGAGGCCCCGAAAGGAATTGTCTCTCGGCACGTGCCGCCCGCCGTCACAGCGTCGGCGGTCGGTTGCACGACGAGGGGATTGCTCGCCCCATGACACGACAGATTTCTGCCGGGCGGGCGCTTCGGAGGCCGACGGTGGACGCAGAGGTCTGCTAAAGAGAGCCCCCCGGCTAAAGAGCGTCCCATCCGGCCCCCATAAAGGAACCATGTTGCGACCGGTTGATGTCTACCCACGCCCCACCCCACGACCACAGTCCTCGTAAATTCGCGGCGTCAATCACGCGTCCCATGTGCTGCGCCCCTTCCCCCTCCCGCTTTTTGCCCGTCCTACTTCTCGCGGCCCTCCTGCTCTGGGGCGGGTGCCAGGACACGCCGCCCGGGGCCCTGCGTGCCGCCACCGGCGAGCCCCCCGCCTACGGATCGCCCGACACGGTACAGGCCCGACTGCTAGCGTGGGAAATGCCCATGGGGGCGTTCCGGTTTGAACCGCTCGACAGCACCGAGCAGGCCTGGCTCGAACGCCGGGACTACGTGCTCGTCGACTGGCGCGTCGACTCTTCGGCCACCTACTATTACCGCCAGCAGGCCCAGCGGCGCCCACGGTGGAACCGGCGCACGCTCATGACCGAGCGGCTCTACGCCCCCCGCGACCCCGACGCCGATCAGGGCGGACGCGTGGCGCTGGGCCGGGGGGGCGGCACATGGGGAATTGCGGTAGGGACCATGACCGACCCGACCGCCGCCCGATCGCTCATGCAGAGATACCGGAAGGGCTTTTCGGAGGCGCAGTTGTCGGTGGACATGACGCCCGTCTCCAAAGGCGACTCAACCCTGTACCGCGTGGTGGTGGGGACCTTCGACTCCGTGGCGGTGCGGCAGGCCCTCGACCGGTATGCCCCCAAGCTGCCCGCCGGCGCCTGGCCGGTGCGGCGCCAGTAACTCTCCAGTCGTCCTGCCTGTGCGCGCAGGACACCCTCACTGGGTCCCTATTCGTACCCCGTTGCCGCGGGCACCTCAATCGTGGGGCCGAAGAAGAGGGCGTTCAGGAAAAGCCGGTTCGTCCCGTACCACATGCCCCGGAAGTTCGGATTGTCGACGAACAGGACGATTCGCCCCTCCCTCACGTCGTCCACGAGAAGCGACCCGCCGCCGCGGATGCGCTCCAGATTCTTCTCCGAGACGTACCCGCTGAGCCGGGGAGCGTCGGTGTAGCGGGCCACCGTGCTGTACGGATTGGCCGTGGGGGGCAGGAAGATGTCGTGGTTGCGATAGACGGGAAACCGATCCTGCGTGAGGCCAAACGCAAGGGGATGGGTGTGGTCGAGGTCCACCTCGTAGATCGACCCGCCGATGCGCTGGGCACCGGCCCGCTCGTCGGCCGTGGCGTAGTCGTAGCGCTCCCTTTCGGTGTCGGCGCCCTTAGACGGGGCGCCGGAGGGATCCGCCGCCACGAGCGCGGAGTCGTTGACCAGCCCCTCCTCCACCGCCCACTCGGTGGCCCCGCGGATGGTGATGAGCGTCCCGCCCGCCCCGATCCAGCGCCGTAGGGCCTCCACCTGCTCGTCCTCCAGGAAGCCATAGTTGCCGGACACGAGGACCATCGTGTTGTAGTCGGACAGGTCGACGCGGCCGACGTCCGAACGGTCTACCTTCGTGATGGGCATGTGCACCCGGGTGTCGAGCAGGTGCCACACCTCGCCCGCCTCGTACGCCGACACGCCCTCGCCCACCAGCATGAGCGGCTTCGGCGCGTCGAGCGGCTCGAAGGCGCCGCTCCCCAGGTCGACGCCGTCGCGGCTCAGGCTCGTGGGGGCGGCCTGAACGTTGACGCGGGCCTCCCGCTCGACCCGCTCCATGATTCGGTGTAGGCTGTCGGGCGCGATTGTTTGCGGCTGCACCGGCACCTGAATCGTCCCGCGGGGATACGAGCGGGCGCCCCCGTGGGTCGTAATCTCGAACGGCTCGTAGGCCGTCTTCGTCGTAAGGTCGTGCTCGTGAAGCACGTGGAGGGCCTCCGCCGCCCGGTAGTCCCCCCAGTCGAGCAGGTAGGCCACGGCGGGCTGTGCCACCCGGCCCAGCCCCTCGCGCCCCGGCACCGCCGAGACCTGGTCGCCCCGGGGCACGCCTCCATCCTGCACCGCCGCGTGGGGCAGGCCGTACGAGAGCGCCGCCGACCACGCCGAGGTGTCGTAGAAGGTGCTGTCGGGGAAGCTCGTCACTTTCTCGAACATCGACCGCACCATCAAATACTGCGGCTGGCGCGTGGGCACCACGTAGGCCGAGCCGGGCTCGTACGTCGTGCCGTCGGCCGAGTACGAACCGCCGAGCTCGTAGACGTCAATCTCGTGCCGCAGCAGAAGGTCGAGGAACGCCCGGACCCGCGAGGTATCCTGCGCATGGCCGAAGACGTAGGCGTCGGTCGGGAACTCTTCGGCCCGGCTCAGGGCCTCCTCGAAGAACGTGCGCTGGTGCCGCAAGAAGACCTCTTTCTGCTCGATGGCCGTCTCGACCGTGGCCAACGAGTTGCGGAGGTGGTTCCGAATGGTGTACGGAAACGTCACGGTTCGCGTCTCGCTCTGCTGCCGGTGCCCGCGGGAGCTGGCCTGCTCGAAGACGAAGCCGATCCCGCCCTGCATGTTCGGGTAGGTCGAGCCGTAGCCCGGATACGAATTGTCGAAGACCTCCTTCGTGAAGTAGGGCGTGCGGAGCCCGTCGAGAGCATCGGCCCAGTTCTCGGTGAAGTAGTTGGTAAGCTCCGTGTAGACCCGGTCCGGCACGAGCTGATTCCAAGAGTTGACCGGCTCGGTGGGCTCGAAGAAGTAGGTGCTATTGGTCCCCATCTCGTGAAAGTCCGTCACCACGTTGGGGCGCCAGCGGTGGTAGAAGTCGACCCGGCGTCGGCTTTCGACCTGCGCGAGCGGAAACCAGTCGCGGTTCAGGTCGAACCAGTAGTGGTTGGTGCGCCCGCTGGGCCACCGCTCGTTGTGCTCGCGGTCGAGCGGATCGGCCACCGGCGGGCTCCCCCGGTGCATGTTGACCCACCGCGTGTGCCGGTCACGCCCATCCGGGTTGAGGACCGGCTCGATCAGGAAGATGCCCTCCTCCAGAGAGCGCTGGACCGCAGGGCCCTGCCCCGCAACGAGGTGGTAGGCCTGCAGCATCGCCACCTCGCTGGAGGAGGGCTCGTCCCCGTGCACGCCGTATCCGAGTTGCACCACGATCGGTTGGTCGTCGATGTCGTCGACCGACGCCGAGGGATCGCTCAGGCGCAGATGCTGCCGGCGCAGGGCATCGAGGTTCGCGTGGTGCTCGGGCGACGTCACGATGCCTACAATCATGGACCGGAGCTCCTTGGTTTTCCCAATCCGCCGGACGGTCATCCGGTCGGAGCGGCGCGCCAGCATCCGGAAGTAAGCCACGATGCGGGCGTGGCGGGTGTGGCGGGCCCCAACTTCGCGGCCCAAAAACTCGCCCGGTGAGGGAATGTCGGCATCGTGCCGGACGCTATCGGGAAAGAACGACTCGACCTGGGCGTGGGCGGTCGGGGCGCCAAGCACGCACAGGAGGGCGAGGGGCAGGAGCCAGAGGAAAGCGCCACGAATCCTCGACTCCGAGGCGAGAGGGGGCCAGCGGGCGGGCATACGGAAACGCGAACGGAACGGAAGGACAAGCGAGCATCGACGCTCCCCTGTACGGGCAGTCCCAGGAGGGTTTCCGGACTGTGCCCCCTGTTCTATGGGCGGGTCTGCGCGGCGGGCGTCTGCGTCTCAGTGGGTGGCCCCTCGGCTCGGTGGGCCCTCGGCTGTCGGTAACAATTGGCTCCGAGACGCAACGAAGTGACAGAGAGCAAAGACAGCTTTGAAGAGCCCCTCCTCTCCACGCCTGGGGACGGGGAGCCCGCCGCTCTCGAAACGCCCCGTGCCGCCCCAACGCCCCCGGTCCTCCATAAATCTGCCCCCTCTTTCCCGACCGACACGCACGCCGCATGCCCCCTGACGCCCCTCCGTCCGCCGAAAGCATCGCCGGGCGCATCGAGCGCCACGCGTTCGCCCCCGTCGATAACGGGTTCACGGTCGACCCGAACACGGGCGCCGACGGCGTGGCCGACCGGGAAAGCACGGACTGGCGCGTGCGCACCCGGGCCGCCCGTGACCTGGTTCGCCTCGGCAGCGACGACCCGTCGCGGGTCCTTCCCCTTACGAACCACGACAGCGCCCACGTGCAGCAGATCGCGGCGATGGCCCTTGGCATCCTCGGGGCCGAGACGGCCGCCGCCCCCCTGAGCACGCTCCTGGCCCGCGCCCCCGACCCGGTGGTGCGCTCCCAGGCGGCCATTGCCCTCGGGCAGATCGGGGCGCCGGAGGCGGCGGTGGCGGATCCCCTCGACGAGGAAGAACACACCGACGTGCGCCACCAGTGCGCGGTGGCGCTCGACCGGATCCGGAAGAACACGCCCGTAGAGCCGGCGGTGGCTGAGCAATTTGCGACCCTCGACCTCTCTACGGCCGGTCGGGTGCAGGCGGGCGCCCCCGCCCCGTCCTTTACGCTCAGCGACACGGACGGGACCGACTGGTCTCTCGCCGAGATGCACGGGCACAAGACCGTGGTCCTCCTCTGGGTGTTTGCCGACTGGTGCCCGGTCTGCCACAAGGAGTTCCGGGGCTTGATCGACCGCGAATCCCAATTTCGCGACCTCGACGTGGCGGTCGCGACTCTCGAGTGCCACGACCGCTACCGGGCCCGCGTGATGACGGGACAGGAATTTCGCCCCCAATACTGGTTTGCCGACGAGCTTCCGGGGGACCATCCCCACGACCCCTACTCCGACGGCATCTGGTGGCCCCACCTCGTTGACCGGGCCGCCGCCGTCGGCCTCCGGTACGGCATCGACCCGTGGCAGTACGCGGTGCACTCCGAATACGTCAACCGGCCTGCCACCGTCATCATCGACCCGGAGGGCATGGTCCGCCTGGCCCACGTCGGCACCTACTGGGGCGACCGGCCCACCATCGGCCAGATCCTCAAGATGATTGAGACGGACACCTACGAGTTTGAAGCGCCGCCTCCGCGCCGAGGTCCCCATTGACGCACCCCGCATGAACATGCCTGAATGGGCGTGTACCACGGCCCGGCGACGGTCCGGAGTAGAGCGGGAGTAGAAATAGAAAAAGCCCGCCTCCGGCAGCCGAGGGCGGGCTCACTGCCGGAGTGGGCTTTTCTATGGCGCCGTGCCAGAACTGCTGGATCTTCCGATCATCGACCGTCCAATCCGTTTGGTCTCTGGCATGACGCGCTAGGCCAGTATACGACAATCTGTGGCTCGGCGCAAGGGCCAACTGCGACGAACTGGTGACGGGACCGCGGAGAATTGCGGAAGACGACCTCCTCCAAAGCGACCTCTTCCAGAGCAAAGCGCCTCCGACCGGGACGCCCCCAAGAGAAGCCTCTTAGGGACGGCACAAGCGGGAACTTTCCCCGGGGGCGGCGTCAAAGGGACACACCTGGCCCCAAACGCTCCGGGAGTTGTCCGGGCTCCGAGATTCAGAGATTCACCGGGAGAGCCAGGCATCCTCAAAACTCCGTGGCATCACGGGGAGGTTACTCCAATGACAACCCACAAGAAGCTGTACACCCGTCTTTTCCGCAAAACCCACCGCCGCCGCCCCAACAAGCGGCTCCAGTACCTTCGGGGACGCCGGAAGACCCGGGCAAAGCAAATCCGACGGGCCCTGCGCCAGGCGAATGTGCAGCCGCCGGTCGACCCTTCGCCCCGCGTTACGGCGGCCGAGAGACAGGAGTCCCACCGCTCTCGCTGAGCAGGTAGAACTCGCTGAGCAGATAGAACTCGCTGAGCAGATAGAAAACTCACTGAGCATGCAGAACAGAACCGGGCGCGCCCGGCGGGGCCGCGCCCGGCGCCCCTCACAGCCCCGAACAAG
>Ga0207414_1000199_pt1 | contig 29674 bp, 22 predicted proteins | sample PonA231FremontCA_2_FD_187269 | JGI IMG/M metagenome (GOLD analysis project Ga0207414, IMG submission 187269) | Marine sediment microbial community from Fremont, CA, USA - Pond A23 Sediment 1 (SPAdes) | ecosystem: Environmental > Aquatic > Marine > Unclassified | place: USA: Fremont, California...
AAAGCTTTAAGACTTTGAAATCCTCATGTATTAATATACACTGCGGTTTCAAAATTTCTCGCTACTTCGTAGTCGAGATTGCCCTTGCTCCTTGTATATACTTTACGTTCAATCGCAGTTTTCGCTCAGACACTAATTAGGAGATTTTTCAATCAGTAATATTCATCGAGATTTAAACTTGTTGCTTTTGTAATACCAGCCCTTTAGTTGAATAATAGGTGCCTGACAAAATGACCATGAAAAGTGATCCCCAAAAAATAAATGTTATAGTGACTACTAATAATGATTCGCATTTTAAGGAAGATGTGGAAAGTTTGGCTCAATTGTACATTGATATAAGCAATCGATTTTCTTCCGGCGTCGCAGCTATGGATTATATAAATTATAATTCCACCAATCTGGTAATTACCGATGTAGAATTAAATGATATGAATGTAAATGAATTCATAAAGAATGTTAACAAAAATTTTAAAATAAATCAAATACCTGTGGTAATGATATCTGAAGAAAGTTCCAAAGATTTTGTTCTGGATGCGATCGGAGCGGGTTGTTCCGGATTTGTGATTCGTCCATATTCTCTGGAAACATTGAAAGAACATATTAAGAATGTAGTTGACCTGGAAAAGTTTGGTGAAATTGAAGAGGAACTGGTGAATGAAGCCAATGAAAAGATAAATGCCGGGAATTATAATAGCGCGATTGAAGATCTGCAGGAAGTAGTGGGCGACGGCAATGATTTGGCCAGTAGTTATTTTGAATACGGTACCAAGTACTTATTGAATAAAAAATATACTAAAGCCATAATCGCCTTTCAAAAGGCACTTAAAATGAACGGTTTGTATATCAAGGCCTATACTGGCATGGCTGAAGCTTACAATGGAAAAGGGGATAAGGAAAAATACAAGTATTATTTGGAGAAGGCTGCGGATGAATACGCAAAAATAGATAATTTCCAAGAAGTAAAAAAACTGTTCACTGAAATCTTGAAGGCAGATCCCAATGCACCCAATCCCTACAATACTCTTGGAATAAACCTGAGGAAAGAAGGAAAGTTTCAATTGGCCAAAGATGCGTATTTTCAAGCGTTAAATCTGGATCCCCAGGATGAGAATATACATTTCAACATGGCCAAATCCTATTATTTTGCCAATGATTTAGAGAATTCATTGAAGTATTTGCAAAATGCGCTCAACATCAACAGTTACTTCGAAGAGGCAAGAATATTGTACAAAAAATTGACCGGACATAATTGGTCAAATTAATATTTCGAATTGTGAGATGCCACTGCAAAAAGTAGCTTTAATTATCAGATTTTGAAACATGCTAGTTATAAGTCTTTGATTTTTCGTAAAACTTTGGCAATCTCGACTACGAAGTAGCGAGAACACTCTAAAACCATAAAACTGCCTGCAAAAGACTTTTTGCAGGCGCGTCTTTTGATGGATATGTCTAACAATGAAGAATACGATTCCAGAGAAGAATACAGGCCTTGCCCTATATGCCAGAAAATAGTTCATGTGGATAATGAAAAGCACAACCTTTACGATTGCAGGAATTTTATTTTAAAAAAATTTTACACTGAAGAAGATCCTGAAAAAAGATTGAAACTGGAAAAACAGATTGACAAGATAAACGCCAAACTGGGGACCAAAAGCAAGAATCTGGTAGATACATAATCGAAACAATCAGCAATATTGGTATGCTGATTTGGCCAACTGCAACCAAACGTGTCTGTTCCACTGGTTCAAGGTTCATAGTGGAAGAATTTAAGAATACAAGAATAATTTAATCCAAGTAAGTGTTTATTTGTTTTTTTGAATTTGCTTGTGATAAGATGTTCACAAAGTTAATTATAATGGGGAATATTCTTAGACAGTATTGATCCGCTCAACATTTTTCATCCGTTACTGTGAAGCGTGAACCTGGAAACCCTGTAAATTTCAACCCGGCTATGGCTGTTAAATTCTTTGGACTATTCATGTTTGCATACAAGAAATACTTATTCCTGATTTTTACCTTACATATATTTATTTTTTTCCCCCTGTTATTTTGGAATAATGCCTCCGGTGCAATGGAAAAGCCCGGGGATCATCACATGATTGCACAACAGAAAAACTTCCTCCAAACTGTTCACACTCCACAAACAAATGCAATTAAGCTCCCTATAAAAGACAGTCTCTCCGATTTTAGTTACATAGAAATGCAAAACAATTTGAAAATCACTTCAGAACAAAATCCTCAATCACAGCCAACTTCATTTTGGGGAAGTTTATATCAAGAAAACAATCTATGTCTAATAATTGGGATGTTTTTTGTAAGCTTGTTGATTTTCTGGAATTTTAGCCTTCAAAGGAAGAGTCACAGCAAAACAAAGGCCTTGTTGGAATATACTGAAAGATACAAGGCGATTTTCAATGCTACCAATGATGCTATCCTGCTTTTGGATATCAACGATAAATCCATTGTGGAAGTTAATTTGGTAACTCTTGAATTGAGCGGATATTCAGAGAATGAATTGATTGGTCAAGACATGTCGATATTGTGCAATCAAAATGATGATTATACCATAGATCAAATACTATCGGAAATATATGAGAAACCCGATGGAATACCCCAGAACTTCCATTTCCAGATAAGATCTAAAGAAAATAAACAATATTATATGGATGTGTCCTTTAGTTTTGTATCCCATGAGGGAGCATCCTATATTTTGGTTATAATGCGTAATATTACCACGTTCAAGAAAGTAGTGAATGATTTGGAAGAAAGTGAAAACAAGTTCAGGATCTTGGCTGAGACTGTGCCACTGGGTATTTTGCTCTATCAGGAAGATAAATGGATTTACGCCAATCCTGCTGCAGAAAGGATAAGCGGTTATTCCAGGGAAGAACTTATGAATATGCAATTTTGGGAATTTGTTCATCCCGATTACATTGATATGGTAAAAGAGATGGGTAAAAAAAGACAAATAGGGGAACAACTTCAATCTGACTATGAATTTCTGATTGTTTCCAAACAAGGTACAGAAAAGTGGATACACCTAAGTGGTAATACTACGGAATTTCAAGGCAAGGCAGCGGGAATAATTGCCTGTTTCGACATAACAGCGAGAAAGAATGCGGAAAGACAGCTTTTATTCAGTCGCAACTTTATGGAAGCAATTTTGTCCGCTCTTCCCATGCCGTTTTTTTCCAAAGATATACATGGAAGATATCAATTCGTTAATCAAGCATTTGCCGAATTTACCGGCATGACTCCTGAGGAGGTTCAGGGAAGGACTCCCAAGGAATGCTGGCCTCAAGAAGTGGCTGAATACTTTACAAAAAACGACTATGATCTCTTGTCCAAGACTGACTCAAGCTTCTCGGACTATGAATATTTGATCCCGCATAACAAGAAAGGAGAAAGGTACTGTTATATAAACAAGGCCTGTTTTCGGAATGCAGATGGGGAATTGGCAGGTTTAGTGGGAGCCTTCCTGGACGTAACTGAACTTAAAAATACAGAAAAGGCATTGATGAAGAATGAAGAAAAATACCGTACTGTGTTTGAAAACACGGGGACTGCTACTGTTATAGTGGATGAATCTACCAGGATAGTCATGGCCAACAAAGAGATTGAAGAGATAACCGGATATTCCAGCGAAGATCTGGTGGGGTATAGCTTTACTGAGTTTGTATATCCCGAGGATTTAGATATTGTATTGGACTATCATTATAACAGGGGCAAATCCTCGAATAATCACCGCAACACACCCCCAACAAAATATACAATACGCGTGTACGATAAATTCAGGAATATAAAAACCGTTGTAAATTCCGTGGTTCAACTTCCGGAAAGCGATCAAAGGGTGGTCTCCTTTCTTGATATCACTGAACAGACACGCTTGGAAAAGCAATTAAGAGAGTCCCAGAAGATGGAAGCTGTGGGAAGGTTGGCCGGGGGGGTTGCCCATGAATTCAATAATCTTCTGCAGGGGTTATCCGGTAATATAGAATTGCTGCTTTCAGATAAAGAATCAGAAGATTCGGACAGGCGTTATGTAAAGGAATTGGAGCGTATTACTTCCAGAGCCAAGGATGTGGTTAAGCAATTACTTACCTTGGGGCGGAAGGTCTCGGTCTCGTTTCAATTGCAGGATTTGAATAGCATTATAAACAATCTCGCAGGGTTTTTGAAAAGGACCATCCCCAAAAATATCGAACTCAATACCGACCTGCCTCCGAATCTCCCTTTTATCAATGCTGATAGGACACAGTTGGAGCAGGTACTGATCAACCTTGTGAACAATGCTTCTGATGCCATTCCCCTGGAAACTAATGGTACAATTGAGATTATAACCAGGGAAGAGAAGTTTGAGCCAGCTGAGGTGGATTCAAATCCAGTTCCGGAAAAATTTGTTACCTTATCTGTTACGGATTCAGGTAGGGGTATGGATAAAGAAATCCGGGAACAAATATTTGAACCCTTTTTTACTACTAAAGACGTGAATCAGGGAACGGGTTTGGGACTTTCCACTGTTTACGGAATTGTGAGATCCCATAACGCGACTATCAAATGTTATAGTGAAATAGGTAGAGGGACGAGTTTTACTATCTATTTTCCGGTTGATGGAGATCAGGACCGGGAATTAACAAAAGAGGATTCGAAAGAATCGAATATATCCTGGGATGATTTGCGGGGAAATGAGACAGTATTGGTGGTAGATGACGAAGAGATGCTTGTTGATTTGGTTACTGATATTTTGGAAAACAGTGGCTATACTGTTTGTAGTGAGCTGGATGGTGCGAGTGCTATTGAAACCTATAAACATGATCATGACAAGATCGATCTGGTAATGGTTGATATTGGAATGCCTGGGATGAGCGGGGACGCCTGTATTCAAAAATTGCGGGAATTCGACCCCGGAGTCAAGGTTATTATTGTAACCGGGTATGCTTCCAGTGATGTGGAACAAAATCCGGAAAAATACGGAGCTGATGCTTTCTTGAAAAAACCCTACCAAAGAGCGGAGTTGCTTGAAAAGATCAGAATGCTTTTCGAGGATAAGCACAAATAGCTCTTTAAATTCATCCCTTCACAGCGAATCAAGGATACTAATGAACCTTTGGCATAGATTTTGAAAACCCTTGATTTAGTATATCATAAAAAATGTATTGACTTTTTTTCGATTATATGTGATATAGTAAAAAATAAAGAATACTTTATGTAGTTGTGCTAAAAGAGATACTTTTTCATTACACAAAATTTAATTAAGGTGCAATAAAATGCATGTCTTTTTGTATTTATCCTTTTGCAAGGAGAAAGATACGATAATTAAGGCATTCCTTGTGTTATTGGCTGATTTATCTTCTTTGTTACAATTCATTTCCTCCATCCAGAACATTTGTCTCTACATCCGTCCGCACTTGAATTCCCCAGTTGACTGTACAATGATAACAGGCAATTACCAAGAGGAAAAAATCCTTTATCACTATTGTTAATCATGGTCATCCTACTAAGGCAAGTGCAATAGGCCACAAGATTTTAACATTTTGATACAATCACTGAATCCAATTTAATTATTTTTGGGGCTTTAATCTAATCGCAATCAAAGGAGGCAACAATGGCAAAACCAAAGGTCGCATTTTATTGGTGTGCATCATGCGGAGGTTGCGAGGAGACGGTGGTTGATCTGAATCATGATTTGCTCGGTGTTGCAGATGCAGTGGATATAGTCTTTTGGCCGGTTGCCATGGATTTCAAGAGAAAGGATGTAGAGAATTTGCAAGATGGAGAGATCGCAGTCAGTTTTATAAATGGTGCCATAAGACTAGAAGAACAAGAGGAAATGGCCCATTTATTGAGAAAGAAATCGGAGTTGGTTGTAGCCTTTGGATCTTGCTCCCATATGGGAGGTATTCCGGGCCTGGCTAACTTCCATGACAAGGAGGAAATATTCAATCGGGTGTTCAAGGAAGTCCCTACCATGGACAATCCCCAAGGTATAACTCCACAATTGCATACCCCGGTCGAAGGGGGAGAACTCACATTGCCCGAATTCTACGACACAGTAAAGACCTTGGATCAAACCGTAAGCGTGGATTATTACCTACCAGGTTGTCCTCCACCACCGGATTTGATCATGAATGCTATCAACACTATTTTATCCGGAACTCTACCTGTCAGGGGGACGGTACTAGCTCCAACCAAGGCCTTGTGCGACACTTGTCCGGTAAGGGACAGCAAACCGGACAAAATATCGATCCGCCAGATTAAGCGTCCGTGGGAAGTACGCCTGGATCCTGAAAAGTGTTTTTTGGATCAAGGAGTGATTTGTATGGGCCCTGCCACTCGTTCGGGTTGTGGAGAAACGTGTATTAGGGCAAACATGCCCTGCAGGGGATGCTTCGGACCGGTTGACGGTGTAATAGAGCAGGGGGCAAGTGCCCTGACAATGGTGGCCTCCCTCTTGGGTTTGGATATAGAGGAAACATTGCCAGAAGATCAGGAAAAGGATTTATTGGATAGCATTGTAGATCCGGCAGGAACATTCTATAAATTTTCACTTCCCGCCTCATTGTTGAGACGCAAACGCCTGTAACCCCCATAAGGAGGATACGCTGCCATGAAAAAAATCACTATTGATCCTATAACCCGATTGGAAGGGCATGGGAAGATTGAAATATTCCTGGACCAGAGCGGTGAGGTGAACCAAGCTTATTTGCAAATCCCTGAACTGCGTGGTTTTGAAAAGTTCTGCGAAGGCCGTCCGGCAGAAGAATTGCCCCGTATCACATCAAGGATTTGCGGAGTATGTCCCACTGCTCACCACTTGGCCGGTACCAAGGCACTGGACGATCTTTTCAAGGTGCAGCCCACATTCGCTGCAGCAAAGATCAGGGAACTTATGAACAGTGCCTTCATTGCCGAGGATCACATACTGCATTTCGCGTTTCTTGGTGCGCCCGATTTTGTGGTTGGGCCACAGGTACCTGCGGCTGATCGCAATATATTGGGTGTAATCGATAAAGTGGGCAAGGAAGTAGGCAGCCAAATCATAGAAATGCGCAAACAACTGCGTCAAGTCCTCAAAATTATAGGAGGTAAGCCTGTCTGTCCCACCTGTGGACTTCCAGGGGGTGTATCCAAGGGCATTAGTGAGGAAGAACGCAAAACCATTCAATCCGCAGGCGAATACGGGGTGGAGATATGCAGTGTACTACTAAAGCTCTTCGAGGACGTGGTCCTGAAAAATCAGGAATACGTGGATTTGGTAACCGGAGATATATACAAGCATCAAACCTATTACATGGGCACTGTAGACAATAACAACCTGGTCAATCTATACGACGGAGACTTGCGCGTGATAGATCCGTTGGGGAATCAATATGCTCGTTTTAGGCCACAGGCATACCAGGATTATATCAGGGAGCATCCTGAACCTTGGTCCTATATGCGATTTTGCTATTTGAAGGATGTTGGCTGGAAAGGATTTGTGGATGGGATTGACAGTGGTGTTTACCGCGTTGCTCCCTTGGCCAGGCTCAATGTTGCGGAAGGTATGGCCACACCCAAAGCCCAGGCAGAATACGAAAAGATGTATAATACCCTGGGCGGAAAACCTGCCCACAATACATTGGCATTTCATTGGGCCCGTTTAATCGAGGCAATGTATGCCTGCGAAAGGGTTGTGGAACTTTCTAGTGACCCGGAAATAACTTCTGAAGAATTGGTAAATCTACCTACAAACAACCCGCAAGAGGGAGTGGGTGTAGTGGAGGCCCCGCGTGGAACTCTTATTCACCACTATCAGACAGATAACAAGGGATTGATTACTAATGTCAACCTGATTGTAGCTACCCAGAACAATGGTGCAGCCATAAATATGTCAGTGGAAAAAGCGGCCAAATCGTTGATAAAAGACGGCGAAGTCCCGGAAGGGCTATTGAATATGATAGAGATGGCCTTCCGGGCATACGATCCGTGTCATGCCTGTGCCACACATTCATTGCCAGGACAGATGCCTTTGGAGATCAATGTTTACAACAATAAACAGGACCTTGTCAAGAAATTAAGGCATGGGCGTGAGTGAGATGGTTTTCTGAATCAAAAAAACTGCAAAAAAGGTTTTTGCAGGAGTATCAAGGAGGGCTACTGCATGAAAAAGAATGTTGCCTTTATGCAAAGAAATATAGACTGGCAATCTGATCGGGTGGAGGAAGTTGTTGACGAGGCTACCGGTACTCTCGAACTCCCGCCCTGTCAGATGGCTTGTCCCGTAGGAGAGGATATTCAGCGCACCAATGTAATGATTTCCCAGCTTTCCACTGACCCCAAACAAGCCTCTTTCGAGTTGTTGTCAATCGGGGACGAAATCTATAAAAAGAACCCCATGTTCATGATATGCAGCTATATTTGCGGTATTTGCGAAAATTATTGTACTTACAAGGATTATACCGGACCAATCAGGCGTACTAAACTCAAGAGGTTTGTAACAGAACACTACCTGCCTTATCTGGATATAAAGGAGCCGCTTCCAGCCCCCAAGAGACAGAAAGTAGCGGTGATTGGTAGCGGACCCTCTGGGCTAACCGCCACTTATAAATTGGCCAGTCAGGGCTATAAAGTAACCATATTTGAGCGCAATGCCCAGCTGGGAGGAGGTATCCGCTATATACCCAGTTATCGTTTGCCTGCCAGGGTATTGGACAGTACTGTAGATAATCTGGTCAGAATATCCAATGCCGAAGTGCAAACCGGTGTGGATTTTGGATCGGATATATCTATAGAAAAACTGAAACAACAAGGGTTCGAGGCTGTTTTTGTCGCTAGCGGTGCCCCGATGCAGCGCAATATAACCTTTGGGGGACAGGAATTGATGGGAACCGCTATGCGATATGTGATGTATGGCCTGCCTCTGTTGTATGAAGCCAACTACGGGGTCATTTCCGCCAATTGGTTGGCTGGTAAACATGCCCTGGTTTTAGGTGGTGGAAATGTTGCCTTTGACGTAGCCAGGATGGCCAGAAGGTTGGGTGGAAAAGTTACAGTGATTTGCCTGGAACAAGAAAAGAGCGGAAGCAAGGATGACATCCCTGCTGATCAGGAAGAGATAGACAGTGCCCGGGAAGAAGGTGTTAACATAATCTATTCCAGGGGGGTACAAAAAATTATTGGAGAACACGGGCAATTTACAGGTATACGGGCACCCAAATGTGTGAGCGTGTTTGATGAAGATGGGCGATTTAATCCCCAATTTGATTTGAACAACGTGGAGTTTATAAAGGCAGATGCCCTTTTTATTGCTATTGGACAGACTCCTGAACGATCAGTTTTTGAAAACGAGAACTTGTTAAACGAGCAGGGAAAATTCGATGTCGACCCCATAAGCCGGATGAGTAATCAAATCCCGGGTGTGTTTTTGGGAGGAGACGTCACCCGTGTCGGCCTGGCGGCAGAAGCTATGCGCGACGGTCAAATAGCAGCCGAATCCATTGATCGTTATTTGAATAACGAAGACATGACCTTGGGTAGGCAAAAAGAAGTGGAACCTACTAGTGGCCCAAATATTAATTCTTACAAAAAGCCACCAGAAATCAAGAAAATTCCTCCTGGGGAACGAATGAGCTTCCAGTTGGTGGAGGATGGATTTAACTTGGAGCAAGCAGTAGCCGAGGCCAAACGATGTCTGTATTGCGGTCCCTGTAAAAGCTGCAAGGCTTGCATATCACTTGGGTTTCAGGATCAAATTCCGGAGATAGAGGTGGATAGTTATAAATGCAGTGGTTGCGGTATTTGTATTTCGGTTTGTTGTTATGATGCCAGACACTTGGAAAGGCACGGAAATGACCTGGTGGCAGTGGTAGACCCGGATATATGCAAACGATGCGGTCTATGTGCTGCTGCTTGTCCTTCTGGAGCCATTACCATTTACGACAATCTGGAAAATCAGTTGGACAGACTCGAACACAGTTTATCCCAAAAGATAGTGCAATGAATAGATCCATTAGAGTTATCGGTGTGGGAAACCCTATTTTGAAAGATGACAAGGTGGGGATAGATGTAGCTCTTGAGATTGGTGAATTGCGTCCGAACATAGATACAATTGACGTTTGTGCCGGAGCTTTGGGAGTCTTCGATTATATTGTGGACTGGGACAGGATTATTATGATTGATTCCATCAAATCTGGCAGGGATAGTCCGGGAACTGTATATCAAATGCAAGTAAGTGATTTTTCCCCTGTGCTTGATCAACCTACTACACACGGACTGGATATAATCAGTGCCTGTAGGCTGGGAGAAGGTTTGGGATACAAAGTTCCCATTGATCTCAGTATATATGCAATAGAGATTGAAGACAATGCTACCTTGAGCGAGGCTTGTACTCCGGCAATTTCTGCCCGGATACAGGAAATCGCTCAAGAAATAATCGAAGAGGAGGCCTTATGAATACATTTGATCCCAGGATTGCTGTTTTTGCCTGTAACTGGTCGTCATTCAACGATGATCAAGATGATTGCAATTCTTACGGACCAGTTGTCAGGACCATGTGTTCATCCAGGGTGGAACCGGCCTTTGTTCTCAAGGCTTTTGCAAGCGGTGCTGACGGTGTGATGATAATCTGTTGCAACCTCGGGGATTGTCATTATAAAAGGGGAAATTACAAGACCAACCGCCGTATGGAGCTATTGAAAAAAGTCCTTGAACAATTCGGTATCGCATCGGAAAGATTAAAGATTCAATGGCTCCCAGGAGAGAAAAATTCTGATATGTGCATGGCTGTAGAAAGCTTTGCAAATTATATAGGTTGGCTGGGACCTTTTGAAGGATAAACAAGCAAGAATATACCTGCAACTGGGAATTTTTTTTCAGCCCTGTTGAAGGGTTGTTTTGTGCAAACAATACAGCTTGCCGAATTTAGAGATCTGTTGTTGCGTAATTTTTTGATTTGGCTACACCCCAAAAAAACAGATGGAGCATTAACAAAGTTTTTTTGGGGTGTTATTGTTTGTTATCAGTACTATGTATTTCTTCTGCGATCAATTGCTGGCAAGATTTATTATCCTGGATCAAATCTGACAAAGTTACGTAATTCAACCTGTTGTAAATCAATTTTTCCAATTCATTCCAGACAATACGGGACTTGCATTCGTTGATCCTGGGACAGGGTTTTTGATTAAACCAACAATCCACAAAATCCAGATTTCCTTCCAATACCTGCACAAGGTCTCCGAGCTTTATTTCCTCGGCAGGTTTGAGCAGTTCATAACCTCCTCCGGGGCCTCTTTTTCCCCAAATATAGCCGGATTCTTTCAGGATCTTACTGATCTTTTCAAGATATTTCAAGGAGATGTCTTGATTGTGGGAAATTTCTTGCAACGTTGTGGCCTCACTACTATTCTTGGACGCAATATAGATTAGCATTCTGATACCGTACCTGGTTCTGGTAGTTAATTTCATCTCTATAACCTTCTTGTTTTAGTGAATCCTTGATATTTTCTAATTAACACTACTGCGAAAGTTTTATATTGAATTTCTGGGATAACTTGGATCTGTTTAGGCCGCAGCCGGGTTGCCCACTGTGCGACTTGATTATCCAGCCCTCTTATTGAGTGCTGGAGAGCAAAAGTTGGCCACCAGGCAAGGCTTAAAGTTTCGCTGTAGTGTTAATTGCCTCGAGAAATTGTTGTTCTTTTAACTTAAAAAATGTAATTCTACAAGTTTTATCGAAAAAATATCTTTGCCAAATTGATTTGTCGTTTGAAATTTTGACCAACAGGATCAACAGCGATTCTTATTTTAGCTCCTGATATAGCTTTGAAAACCCCAAATCCCTGTTATAGGAATTCTCATTGATTGACAAAATATAAAAAATAACTAAAAATCTGTTTTTTTCAAATTACCTCGAAACTCCCCATTAAATTCAGGAGGTGAATACCGTGACAGAACAAAATGTGGGTCAACGTATCAAGAAGATCAGAGAATTCAATGAACTAAGCCTGGATACCCTGGCAGAACGTACCGGATACCAAATGGATTTCCTGCAGTCCTTGGAGGAAGATGAAGTCTATCCTTCCCTGGGGCCATTGCTCAAGGTTTCAAGGGCTCTGGGAACCAGGCTTGGTACACTTCTGGACGACAAAACCAGCAGGGATCCGCTTATTTGTAGACAGGAAGACAGAAGCAGCGAGATAAGCATGATCAGTGGAAAAAACAAACCTGTTTCACTGGAGTTTTATTCACTGGGAAAGGATAAGACTGATAGACACATGGAACCTTTTTATATTCGAATCCTCCCGGAGGCGGCCAAAGATAAGCAACTCTCCAGCCACGAAGGAGAAGAGTTTATTGTAGTTATTTCCGGAGAAGTTGAAGTGATATACGGTCAGGAAACCTATATCCTAAAGCCCGGAGATTCAATTTACTACAATTCCATAGTACCTCACCATGTCTCCTGTACAGGAGAAGAGGCTTCGGAGATTTATGCAGTGTTGTATTTTCCGGAATAATTAAACAAGAATACGGAGGATAGACCTAAATGGAGCAGGAAGGAACAGTACTTAAAGAGCTTACCCTGGGACAAATGCTGGACGAGTCCATCGCTGCCCACCCGGATAATGAAGCCGTGGTGTACGTGGACAGGGACTTTCGCTTGTCTTATGCCCAGTTAGGAGAATTAGTGGACCAACTAGCTAAGGGATTAATGGCCCTTGGGGTTGAAAAGGGAGAAAAAGTAGCGATTTGGGCAACCAACGTACCCCATTGGGTTGCACTTCAATTTGCCACTGCCAAAATCGGAGCTATTTTGCTAACTGTGAACACCAATTATAAGCACGACGAATTGGCCTATTTGCTCAGACAATCCGAAGCAGAAAACATTTTCATAATCGACGGATACAAAGACAACGACTATGTTCAGACCCTGTACGACTTGTTGCCTGAGTTAAAACAGCAGGAACGCAGCAATTTCCATTCCAAAGAGTTTCCCAATCTGAAACGAGTTTTTTTCCTGGGACAGGAAAAACACCGGGGGATGTATTCCCTTGGGGAACTTTTGGATCTGAGTAGACAAACTCCTCTGGAAGATTATTTGAGCAGACAGGAATCTCTAGATCCCCGTGAAGTGGTAAATATGCAGTACACCTCCGGCACTACGGGTTTCCCCAAGGGTGTAATGTTGACCCACTATAATCTCACCAATAATGGATTTTGGATAGGTGAGAATCAACTCTTGACTGAAAAAGACAGGCTTTGTATTCCCGTGCCCCTTTTTCACTGTTTCGGGTGTGTACTCGGAGTGTTGGCGGCAGTGAGCCATTCCAGCACCATGGTGATACTCGAAGAGTTCAATCCACTTTTGGCTATGACTTCCGTGCATGCGGAACGTTGTACCGCTCTCTACGGTGTACCCACAATGTTTATAGCCATACTGGAGCACAGTTTTTTCAATACCTTTGACTATAGTAGTCTTAGAACAGGGATAATGGCCGGCTCTCCCTGTCCCAAAAAAGTTATGCAACAGGTTATTGAAAAGATGAACATGAAAGATGTAACCATTGTCTATGGATTAACTGAAACTTCTCCAGGTATGACTCAGACCAGAACCAACGACAGCATCGAAAAGCGCGTAGAGACAGTAGGCAGGGCTATGCCTGCAGTAGAAGTTAAAGTAGCTGACTCTGAAACCGGTGAGGAGGTGCCTTGTGGGACCCAGGGAGAAGTTTGCTGCCGGGGTTACAATGTGATGAAGGGATACTACAAAATGCCTGAGGCAACTGCAAAGAGCATAGACAAGGATGGTTGGCTGCATTCTGGCGATTTGGGGACCATGGACGAGGAGGGCTATTTAACAATAACCGGACGCCTCAAGGATATGATAATCAGAGGTGGAGAAAATATTTATCCCCGGGAAATTGAGGAGTTCCTCTACGAGATGGAGGGAATATACGATGTCCAGGTTGTCGGAGTACCCAGCGAGAAATACGGAGAAGAAGTAGGGGCATTTGTTATTATGAAGCCAGATTTTAATTACGCCCCGGAAGATATCCGCGACTTTTGCCGTGGTCGAATAGCGCGTTACAAAATTCCCAAATATATTGATTTCGTGAATAGTTTCGATATGACAGCCAGCGGGAAAGTTCAAAAGTACAAGCTAAGAGAAAAGGCCGCTCAAATTTTTACTACTGGTTAATACTACGGCGACACTTTAAGCCTTGCCGGGTGGCCAGGTTTTTCTCCCATTGCTTGGCTTTGCAAGCCAAGCAACTTGCACAGTGGACAACCCGGCTGCTGTTTAAACAGATCCGGGTTATCTCATAAGCTTAATATAAAACTTCCGCAGTAGTGTTAATAAAGCTGGCAAAATTTTTAGAAAGGGCTTCTCTATATTCTGGGAAGTCCTTTTTACAAGGGGATGTCCCATTTTTTCATATATTTCCAAACAGCAGTTCTACTGATTCCCAGCCTTCTTCCGGTCTCCGCTTTGTTCCAGTCGCATTCCTCGAGTATTTGAAGCAGAGATTCCCTTGTCAAATCCTTGTGCCTGAAATTTTTAACCCCTTGTATGGTGTTTGGAATATCAGTTGTGGATTTTTCCTCCTTCTTGTAGGAAAAATTCCTTATTTCCAAGGGTAGATCCTTGATGTTTATCGTTTCCTGAGAACAAAGCACAAAGGCATGCTCAATAGCATTCTCCAGTTCCCGGACATTTCCGGGCCAGTAATAATCCATTATTAGCCGCATGGCTGAAGGGGTTAGTCCCTGAATGTTTTTTCCAGTCTTTTTATTCTGCTTTTCAATAAAGTGTTTGACCAAAAGTGGTATGTCCTCTTTACGTTCCCTAAGGGTAGGAACATAGATGGGAAAGACCTTCAAGCGATAATAAAGATCCTCTCTGAACTTCCCTTCTTGCATTTTTTGCTTGAGAGAAGTATGAGTGGCTGCAATTATCCGGATATCGAGCTTACGTTTCTTGTTTTCTCCCACTCTTTCGATCTCTCGTTCCTGAAGCACCCTAAGGAGCTTGACCTGCATATACTGGCTTAGTTCGCCTACTTCGTCCAAAAAGATAGTTCCGCCGTTTGCCTCTTCAAAGCGGCCTTTCCTGTCTTTGAAAGCACCGCTGAAAGCCCCTTTTACGTGTCCGAAGAGTTCGCTTTCCAAAAGGGTTTCCGGTAATGCAGTACAATTAACCGTTACATAGGGCTGATTGGCATACGGACTATTGTAATGTATCGCGTTTGCGATCAGTTCCTTGCCTGTTCCGCTATTTCCCTGGATCAAGACGGTTACGTTGCTTTCAGCAGCTGCCTTGACAGCGGAAAAAATCTCCTGCATCTGCTGGCTTTTGCCAATCAGGTTATCCAGTTGAAAATATTCCGCAAGCCTGGATTCCGCCTCTTCTGCTTTACGTCTGGCCTTTTCCAGTTCGGTAAGATCGGTTACTGTTTCCACAACCCCGATAATTTTATCCTGTTCATCCTTGACCACCCGGGCTTGTTTAATAACAGGTACATCGTAACCTTTCCGGTGGTGCAGAATACAGTCCTTTACCTCGCTCTCCTCGTGTTCAAGTATACCGCATTCGTGTATAGAAGAGGGGCATTTCTTACCGAAACAGTTGCTGAAATCTATCAAACTGCATGTGTTACCCTTGGCCTCCCTGGCAGAATAGCCGGAGATCTTTTCCATTGACTTGTTCCAGGAGGTGATCACACCATTTACATTCATGGTGAACACCCCCTCTGCCATGGAATCCATAATATGATTAAGGAAATAGATGTTCCACATTGTGGGAAAATTTTCGGTCATAGGCAATGCTCCATGCGCTATAGTAACGTTACCGTTACTACTATAACGTTACGACTTGTGTCAACATCATATCTATACCCTTTGCAGTAAAATATCTTTGCAACGCAATTAATAGGATCTATGTAGAATACCATCCAAAGGAACAAAAAAATAAGCAGATAACTACTTATCTCCTTGATCTAGTGCAAAAATTCAATTATAATTAGATTAATTTATTTTATATCAGTACAGCAAGTTATCTATAAAAGGCAAAACAACTTTTGCATAAATTTTGCATTTTTAATGTGGATAATATTATTTATAATCGTGTATGGAAACTGGAGGATGTATGATTGTTGCGCAAAGAAAACCTCTTCAAGAAGTGCTTAATTCCATAAGCGGATACGACAAGGTTCTTACAGTTGGATGCGGAACTTGTGTTGCCGTTTGTCTTGCCGGGGGGTCTAAAGAAGTGAACACCTTGAACTGGGAACTCACCTCTGCAAGGAACCTGGAAGGCAACCCCCTGGAAGTGGGAGCTGCTACGGTGGAGAGGCAGTGCGATCAGGAATTCTTAGCTGAACTGGATTCGATTGTAAATGAATACCAAGCCATAGTGTCAATGGCTTGCGGTGTGGGTATTCAATTTCTGGCAGAACGTTATCCTGATAAACCTGTTTTCCCTGCTGTGGATACTTCCGGAATGAGCGGAAACAGAGATGTGGGATGGTACGAGGAACGTTGCAGGGGTTGTGGAAGATGCCTTTTGGCTTATACAGCCGGAATCTGTCCAGTGACCATGTGCGCAAAAGGACTGCTGAACGGACCTTGCGGAGGTACAAATGGTGAAAGCTGTGAATTGAATCCGGATCAGCCCTGTGCTTGGTATCAAATATATCAACGCCTTGAAAAGCAGGGACGTCTTGAAAATATCCTGCAGTTTCAACCTCCCCAGGATTGGTACGACCAGGTGCCCAGGACGCTGGTTCAACCCGGCTACGGATACGAAGAGGAAACTGAAGATGCAGAATAAAAACTTCTGATAATCGTTTCTATCTGATAATAAAATATTAACGATCCTATTGGAAGGAAAAAATGGAGGTGGAAGCAGTTGCCTAATAAAACAGTCGCTATAATCGGTGGAGGGATTGCCGGTATAAGTGCCGCACTTGAACTTAGTCATTACGATCTGGATATCCATTTAATAGAGAAGGATTATTTCCTGGGCGGACAAGCCATAAATTACAATTGCAAGGCCAATGGACAGTGCCTACAGTGTTACGCCTGTCTGGTAGAGCAGAAATTGAAGGAATTGAATCAAGCTAACAATGTCCATATTCATTTGGCTTCCAGAATCTCCAAATTCAACAAGGATGCGAACTATGAATTGGAATTGGTCAAAGATCCGCTGTTCGATTCCGAAAAAGAACAGGAAATATTGAAAGCAGCATACAAGGATGATAACAACGATGGAATTGTACTCAGGGGGGCCTCCAAAAATAATATTCCCTTCTTTGCCCTAAATCTGGACAAGATCAAAGAGCAAGATCAAGGATTCTCTTCTCCGGCTTTGAGCAAGCTTTATGAACAGCTTGATTTGAACAGATCCAAAACAAAACAAAGCTTGGAGGTCCAAGGTATAATCCTGGCAACCGGATTTCAACCCTTTGACCCCCGACGTATTCAGACCTATCATTATCCTGTTTTGGACAATGTGGTTTCAGCCTTTGACATGGAAAAAATGCGCAAAGCCAAGGGGGATTACCTTAGGCCTTCTGATAACAACCTTCCTCAAAAGATCTCCTTTATTCAATGTGTTGGAAGTAGAAGCGAAACCCAGGGCAACCTCTGGTGTTCCAGGGTCTGTTGTCCCTATGCCTTGAAGATGGCAGAAGCAATCAAGACTGAAAATCCGGATATTGATATTACCTTTTTTTACATGGATGTACAGAATGCTGGCAGGAACCCAACAATCTCTCCTGAAAGTTATACTTCCAGATTTCGATTTATGCGCATGATGCCGGTAGATATCCTGCCTGGAAGCGATTCATCGGTAATTATCCGGTATATGAGTAGTGATCAGGATAAAATCGAATCCGAGGATTTCGATCTGGCTATTCTATCAATAGGAATAGAACCCAATCCGGAAAACGAGCAGATATCAGACATGTTCAATCTTGATTTGGACAAATATGGCTTTTTGGAAGATCGTTCAAGTGTTGCCAATACATATGCGGACAATAATGGCATATTTTCAGCCGGGACAGCCACGGGTCCGAAAAATATCGCCGAAAGCATTGAACACGCTGGGCAAGCGGTCAAGGATCTTTTAACCTTCCTAAGCGATCAGGAGAATAAAGAATATGGATACCAGCGGCAGTTTATTTTCAACCAAAATACTAGTGATAGGAGAGGGCTGGACAGGAATCTGCACAGCTAAAGAAATTGCAGATTTTGGTTTTGAAGTGGTATTAGTCGAAGACAATGCTACACTTGGCCAAGATCCTGAATTTTGGATCCCTTCCTATTTAATGGATAGGCAGGAGTTGAAAAACGAGTATGAAGGGATTAACAAACATGAGTTGATCGAATATTTACCTGAAAGGAAATTGAATGGCTGTACTGGTACAGTTGGGAAATTTTCCGTACAATTGAAAGGCGAAAAAGACACCTTGGACAGGACTGTAGGTGCTATTGTACTCGCCCATGAATCAAGAGCTGTTCCATTGTTGGAATCATACGGACTGAAAGATGCCCAAAATGCTGTTTCCCTGTTTCAGCTCGAAATGATGTTGGAATCTTATGATTCCAGGGGACAAGGAGAAGGACTTCTACAAAATGCAAATCAGATAGCCATTTTGTACGGATTCGACCAGGAAGGGGATATTTTGGGACAGCGCAGGGTAATGGAGTCGGTTGCCAAATTGGAAGAAAATGGATGCGATGTCTACGTATATACTCGAAACCTCAAAGTGGCTGACAAGGATCTGGAAGAGCTGTACAAGGACAACAGAAACATGGGGGGGATATTTTTTAAGCTCCAGGAAAAGCCGGAGATCTTGTCCGATAACTCGATAAGTCACTACGATCCGGTTTTGTTAAGGGAACTGAACTTAAAGCCGGATATCTTGGTAGTGGAGGAAGAACTCAAACCAAGCCCTTCTTCCGAAAGATTAATAGATATTCTTGGCCTGACAAACCCCGGGGACAAATTCCTACAAGAGAACAACATACATCGCCTCCCGGTTTCCACAAATCGGACCGGAATCTATACAGTGGGTACAATCAGGGACATCATGAGCTTTTCAAATATCAAAGCTGATGCTGCGAATGTTGCTGTTAGGCTGAACAGTTGTTTTGAACATGTCAATAAACAGTATGCAACCACCAAAGCATTTGTGGACAAGGATAAGTGTTGTTATTGTTTGACCTGTTACCGGTCTTGTCCACACGGGGCTATCAGATTGGAGGACAAGCCTGTAATATCTTCATTTGATTGTCAGGTATGCGGTATCTGTGCGAGTGAATGTCCTCAGGAAGCCATTACCATTGTGGATGTCAAATGGGAGGAAATCAAGAGTGCGGTTTCCGGAGTGCTCAAGAAGTCAGATAAGGAGTATTCACCCAAAATAATCGCTTACTGTTGCGAAAATTCTGCCTATGAAGCCGGATTAGCTGCCAAAATGTTCGATCGGGCACTTCCTGCTGGTCTAGAAATTATAAAAGTCCCGTGTGCCGGCAGCATGAATCTGGATTTGATTTTGAGCGGCTTGAAAGAAGGCGCAGACGGAATCTTGCTACTGGGTTGCCATCCCGAGGCTTGTAAATCCAGCAAGGGAAATACTTTTGCCTACTGGAGGACCTGGAGATTGCGGAAGATCCTGGAAGAAGTAGGTTTTTCCGGGGAAAGGATCCATTTTGAGACCCTTGCAGAAAATATGGATTTTGAATTTTCCAAGTACGCCATGGAAATGGAAGAGGCACTGAAAAACTTGGGACCCAATCCTTTGATGCAGCCAGTATCCACCTCTACCACCTAACATCGTATAATTGGTTCCAAGGACAATATTTCCTTGGAACCATGCCATGCATTACTTGTTCAAGTATTTGAAATAATTATACATCTCTGTGCAGGCCTTTACCGCTTTTTCCGGAGTTTGATAGAATATCGGCTTGTGGGTGCAGCCTTCCACTTCGTACACGGTTCTATCCTTTTCATCGGTATGCAAACTCACCCCGAGAATTGGCTTTTTATATTCATCCATTAACTGGCCAATTCGATTAATATAATCGTTTTCGAACTTGGCTACATGGTCCACAGCATTTTCCCGGAATTCTTCAGAATACGAACTATCTATCTGGCCCAAACCCTCCATGAATTCCTTGACAACTATTCTTCTTCCCATTATTCCCAGATTTATTATTGCGTCGCATCCATCCCATTTGATCAAGGACTCCATAACCTTATAGGGCAGGGAGAGATCCTGCTCGCCCACCAAGTCTATGGGATTGGATCTGCTCCAGTAAAAGGGGAGCAGTTCGTCTATTTCCGCCAGCAAGTCTTCTGACAGTTCCGGCAATTCCAGCCCGTATTTGGAACAAATATCCGCGGTGATAACACCCCAGCCTCCTCCCCAGGTCATGATAGCGATCCTGTTCCCCTGGACCAGGGGAAGGGAGGAGAATGCCGCGGACAGGTCCAAAAGGTCCATCGGTCCTTCCACCTTGATCAGGCCAGCCTGTTTGCACAGGGCATTGAAGACCCCGGTATTTGAACTCAAGGCACCGGTGTGACTTGATGCCGCCTTATGTCCAACGTTGGTTTCTCCTCCCTTTAACAGGATGACAGGTTTCTTTTTAGACAATCGACTGGAGCTCTCAAAGAATCTCTTCCCGTTTTTTATACTTTCCAAATACAGCATTACTGTTTGGGTTTGTTCATCCGTATTCATTCCGTCCAGATAGTCCTCTATGGTCAACATGGCTTCATTGCCGGATCCGCAGAAACCGCGAATTCCCAATCCCTGTTTTTCAGCGAAGGAGAGTAGTTGCACTCCCATGTTGCCGGATTGGGAAATCATTGTTGTCCCTCCTGCTCTGGGTTGAACTATGGAACCGGTGGAATAGAAGTTTATGTGCGGATTGCAGATACCCATTGTATTGGGGCCCAGTATCAATATACCTGCCTCTCTGGCCTTTTCCACCAGTTCTTTCTCCCTTTGCCTGCCTTCACTTCCGGTTTCACCAAAACCGGAGGTGATAAGCAGCATATACTTGATACCCTTTTCCCTGAATTGGGGAATCAAGGAGGGTACTCCTTCGGCAGGAATGGTCACTATACCCAAGTCAACTGACTCCGGCAGGTCCGATATAGAGGTGTAAACCTCTTTTCCCAGTATTTCTCCTCCCTTGGGATTGACCAGATATATATTTCCCTCGAACCCCCCGCTAAGGATGTTAGTAGGCAATACCTGTCCCCATTTTCCGATTTGCCCCGAGGCCCCGATGATCGCAATCGATTTCGGATTGAACAACTCGGATAGGGCGCTGGGTTGAGTGGGAAAGGAGGCTTTTTGCTCTTCTTGAGCTGCACTAAGAACCACCAGGGCATCCACTGCTTTTATCGAACCATTGGGCGAGATAAGCAAAGGATTTATATCTATCTCGTTCACCCCGGGATAATCCATACCTATTTGGGAAAGGGCGAGAAGGGTATTTATTATTTCCTCACGTTCAGCTCGTTTTTCACCCCTGAAATCCTCCAGGAGTTTTCCGCTCTTTATTTCCTCCAGCATATCCTCGGCATCGTATCTTGTTAAAGGGGCTACTCTAAAGGATACATCTGCCAGGGCCTCGGTGTATATACCCCCCAGTCCGAACATCACCACTGGCCCGAATTGGGAATCCCGGAACAATCCGGCTAGAAATTCCCTCTTTCCCTTTACTTGGGACTGTATCAAGGTACCTTCCAATTTATCCCCGGCCTTGGAATTCAATTCAGCATATGCATTGCTCAATGCCTCTTGACTCCATAAGTCCAAGTATACTGCTCCCATATCCGATTTATGGGTTAAAGCGGAGCCGAAGCCCTTGAGCACCACGGGATATCGGATTTTTTCCGCTATTGCCAGGGCCTCTTCCCTGCTATGGGCCACTTGTTCCTCGACTACAGGCACTCCGTATTGTTTGAGCAGTTCTTTGGACTGTTGCTCGTTCAGGTTGTTTTTCCCATTATCCAAGGCTTCTTGAATGATATTATCCATGTCTGCATGATCTTTTCCGGTTGTCATTGCCACTCCTCTTTTTTTGTTCTACGCATTAACACTACTGCGAAAGTTTTATATTAACCTCCTGGGATAACTTGGATCTGTTAAGCCGCAATCGGGTTGTCCACTGTGCGACTTGATTGTCCGGCCCTCTTATTGAAGGCTGGAGAGCAAAAGTGAACCACCCGGCAAGGCTTCAAGTTTCGCTGCAGTACTGAAAAGGCATGTTCAAGGTAAACCCGAAACATTCTTATTGAGCCAGATAGTATTCCTTGCCATCCTGTCTGAACATCTTTATTGCATTTCTTTGCAAAAGTTCCCGGATGCTGTCCTCTACTTCAATGCTGGATCTACCGGAAACCTCTATCAATTCCTCGATAGTACAGGGTCTGCGCTTTAGCAGTGCTAGCACGGAATTTACCGAACTGGTAATTCGTTTGTCCGGATTAGCTTTGTAATCAGTAACGATTTCCACATCAGGATTAAAGTCTTGGGACAATTCTTGCAATTTTTCCGCGGGCACTGCCTGTAGTCCCTTTTCCGCAGGAGGGCGGATTATGGTATTAAACTGAACCTTTTCCACATCCAACTCGTTAATATACTCCGCAATTTTGGAAACACCCTCCTGGTGGTCATTTATTCCCTGAATCAAAAATACTTCTATCATCAAGCTACCCTTGTATTCAGTGGAAAATTGTCTCAATCCTTTGATTATATCATTAAATGAGACTTCGGAATGAGGCCTGTTTATCTTTTCCAGGGAAGCTTGATCCCAAGCACTCAAGGATACCTTTAACATGTTCGCTAATTGTGCCTGTTCCCTGATCTCGGGAATGGAAAGCAAAGATCCGTTGGTTAAAATGGCAGTTGGTATTTCGCTGTGGTCCTTGACAAATTGCATTATTTCGCCAAATTTGCTGTGCAAAGTGGGCTCCCCTGAGCCGGAAAGAGTTATGAAATCAGCTTGATTACTAGTTTCAAGCCACTGTTCCAATTCTTGAATTACCGATTCAGTAGGTACATACTCCATCCTTTGCATTGTAGGCTCCGGTGTTCGTCCCAACTGACAAAAGATACAATCAAAGGAACAGGTCTTTAAAGGTACCAGATCCACTCCCAGTGACCTTCCCAACCGCCTGGAAGGTACTGGTCCGAAAATGTATTTGTAGTTTTCCATGTTTTTGCCTCGTTATTTGATTGGTACTATGTTGAAGAATAGTTCAAATCTTGTCCCTCTTTAACCGGAAAACAAAAGAGCATTACCATTGACAGATAACTCGCCCTCTAAATATCAATACCGTATTTCTTGATTTTCCTGTAGAGTGTACTCTTATGAATTCCAAGTTCACTTGCCGTGCGACTACGGTTGTAATTGTTTTTCCGTAACGTATTGATAATGTTCTTTGCTTCCACAGACCTGATAGAGGATTCCAAATCCTCGTTCCCCGTTTGTTCGGTTGAATAAGGGCTCTGCAAATAATCTGGCAGATCCTTTTCCCGGATATATTCCCCTGTACACAAGATAAAAGCATATTCCACAATATTTTCCAATTCCCGGATATTCCCGGGATAATCGTAAGCCATGAGCAATGCCAGGGCATTCTGTGTAATGCCCTGCACCTGTCTTTGATTGATTTTGTTCAATTTTTGGATAAAGTGATCCACAAGCAAGGGAATATCCTCTTTCCTTTCCCTTAGGGGAGGTAATTGCAGCCTGACCACGTTGATCCTGTAAAATAAATCCTCCCGGAATTCTCCGTTTTTAACCATTGAATCCAGGTCCTTGTTGGTCGCTGCTATGATCCTGACATTAGTCTTTATGGGTGTAGTACCTCCCAAGGGTGTGATTTCCTTTTCCTGCAAGACCCTTAATAATTTTACCTGAAAGGTTTGGGAAGTATTACCGATTTCGTCCAAAAATACGGTTCCTCCGTCAGCCAAATTGAACTGTCCGGGTTTTTCTTTTTTGGCATCTGTGAATGCACCAGCCTTGTATCCGAACAATTCGGATTCCAAAAGGTTGTCCGGAAGAGCGCCGCAATTTATCCCAATAAATGGATTGTTCTGTCTCGGACTCCAATGATGAATCGCCCTGGCCAAGAGTTCTTTGCCAGTTCCGGTTTCGCCTTGGACCAAGACCGTACTTTCACTGGATGCTATCTTGGGAAGCATTTTGAATATCTTGTACATGGACTTGCTTCGGCTAACAATATCTCCGATGCTAAACTGTTCCTGCAATTCCTTTCTCAGATATTCCACTTCACTAACATCCCGGAAAGTCTCCACTCCACCCAGAATATTCCCTTCTTCGTCTCTAAGTAGGGCAGTGGAAATACTAACCGGAATGCGTTCACCGTTTTTATTGGTTATATACCCGGATTTGTTTATCACCTCCTGACTTTGGCTCATGGTAGTAGCCAGGGGACAATCCGTTTCACACAGATTGGAGCGAAAAACCTCAAAACAATATCTTCCAATTGCATCTTTTCTTGACGTACCTGTTATTTTTTCCGCTGCATTATTGAAAAAGGTTATTGTCCAATCCTTGTCCACAGTGAACACCCCGTCAGATATACTTTCGAGTATAATATTTGTCGCGTTTGGCGGTAAATTGTTTTTGTAAATATCTTGCATATATGCTAAAAATACTTTATCAGCTTATGTTAACACTACTGCGAAAGTTTTATATTAACCTTCCGAGATAACTTAGATCTATTTAAGCCGCAGCTGGGTGGTCCACTGTGCGACTTGCTTATCCTGCCCTCTTGAGGGCTGGAGAGCAAAAGTGGACCACCCGGCAAGGCTTAAAGTTTCGCTGTAGTGTTATGCTTAAAACAGATTTTTTTTTCATAATTTCAACAAAACTGATTAGTTTTAACAAAATCCGAACTAAAATCCAAGGAGGAATATTTATGAACTTGGTAATAATAGGCGGTGATGCTGCGGGTATGAGTGCTGCTAGCCGGGCCAGAAGGATAGATCCTGAAGCCGAAATAATTGTACTGGAAAAGACGTCGGATGTTTCCTACAGTGCATGCGGAATGCCCTACAACATTGCGGATCCGAACAAAGAGATCGACGAACTCGTAGTCAGGCCAGCGAAGGTATTCAGGGAAAAATTTTCCATAGATTTGCGTCTGGGACATACTGTTACCCGGATAGATAGAGAGAATAATACTGTTATCGGAATCGAAGAACAAGAAAAACAAGAATTTAAAATAAATTACGATAAATTGCTTATTGCTACTGGAGCATCTCCAATATATCCCGATATACCGGGATTGGACAAAGAAGGAATCTCCTCCTTGAAAAACCTGCAAGATGGCAGGCAAATAAAGAATTATCTTTCTCGAAATTCAGTATCCAAAGCAGTGATCATTGGAATGGGCTATATTGCCCTGGAAATGGCAGAAGCATTCAGAGATCTTGATATAAAAGTAACTATGGTAAAGCCGCGATCTCAAATACTTCCCTGGATGTCAAACCAACTCTCGGAAACAGTTAAAAAGGAACTGCAGGAAAATGAGGTAGAGCTTTATCCAGGACAAAAAATCAATAAGATAGAAAGACATTCCCAAGGTTTAAATTTATCCTGCAGCGAAGTAGAGCTTTCTTGTGACTTTGTTTTACCAGCCACAGGAGTATCCCCCAACAGTAAAATCGCACTTGATGCAGGCCTAGAGGCTGGACCAGGGAATAGCATTGCAGTTGATCGATATATGAGAACTACAGATCCGAATATTTATGCAGCAGGGGATTGCGCAGATGCCTATCACGTGCTTTCCGGTAAAAAAACCTGGGTACCCCTTGCCCTTTGGGCGAATAGAGGAGGCAGGGCTGCAGCGGACAATATATACGGTAAAAATCTCCGGATGCAAGGCATTGCAAGCACATCGGTCTTCAAGGTGTTTAATCTGGAGGTAGCCAAAACCGGTTTTTCCTATTTTGAAGCAATTGAGCACGGTTTCGATCCGGTAGAAGTAAACATCAGCTCCAGGAGCAGGGCGCACAATCATCCCGGCTCAAAGACAATACAGGTAGCTATGCTGGGTGACCGCAATACAGGACTCCTGCTGGGGGCACAAATGTTGGGCATGGAAGGATGCGCCCACCGCATCAACGCAGTAGCGGTAGCCCTGCACAACAATATGCTGGTAGAGGACTTCTGGCAGACGGATCTTTCCTACGCACCACCTTTTGGACCGGTTTGGGATCCCTTGCTTACAGCAGCCAATCAACTCAGTAAACAGCTATAGGTATTTACTGGTAATTCAAGATTAAAAAGTTTTGGACCAGCCAGCATTGGCAAAGGCGAACCTTTCCCCGAACCTATGGTAGCAGATAGCTGCTATTTCCTGGCCCGTGCAATGCGAGACAGCGACCAGGTCCACATTGTAGTCGTCCAGGGCTTGCAGGCTCTTGTCCAGTTTCTCGCCTTGTTCAAAAAATCCCAGGTGTGTGCCTCCAATAACGGCATGGAACTTCTCGTGCCCGGTTTGCCTGGAGAAATGGTTGAGTATATTCACCATACCCGCATGTGCGCAACCAAGCAGGACTACAGGACCGCTGTCGGTTTCAATCAAGAGGCTGGTATCATCCTCAATAGTATCGGTAACAATCTCTCCCTCCCTGTCAGCTTTCAAGTGCGGATCAGGATATTCGAAATCTGTTTCCCTGGGGACCTGCCCGGAATAGTAAATACCTGGCTTTAATTCGCAAAATTCGGATTGCAGGTTGAAATTGGCAAACAATCCGAGGGTTAAGTATTCGTAACTGTAACCCATGCCGATAAAGACATTTGTCTTTCCACCGGGCAAAGGATATTCTGCATACTTGTTCTGGAAAATCCCCGGATGCGCTGTTACATTAACCAACCTGGGAGGATACAGGACTGCGGGCAAACCACCGGTATGGTCATAATGCCCGTGACTGAGAACCACATCTTGTATCCCGGATAAGTCCACCTGCATAAACTTGGCATTGTTTTGCAAAGATCGTCCCTGCCCGGTATCGAAAAGGAGCTTTTCACCCTGTTTTTCAATCAAGGCGGAAAACCCGTGTTCACCGGTTATCCCCATCACTCCGCCGGCAGTATTTTCACAGAGCACGCTGATCTTGGTATCCGACATATTATTGCTCCTTCAGGAGTGAATTTTAGCACCCCTTCACAGGTTCCTGGGCCATGGTGAAGGGATGCAAATATTACAATTAGTGATTGCAGGCATTTTCTCCCACCAACAAGGAGCCCTCCAGGTATTGTTTGGCTATGTCCTCGGGTGTTGCTGTCTGTGCTCCAGTAATTACTTGCACACCGTATTCCTGGAAATGGTTCTGGGCCTTCATGCCTATTCCCCCGGCTATTATCAAATCCGCTCCCTGCTCCGAGATCCATTTGGGCAAAACTCCGGGCTCGTGCGGAGGAGGATTCAAATATTCAACCTTTTCAATGTTTTTCTCTGCCTCGTCAATATCTAGCAGGGCGAATTGTTCGCAATGTCCGAAATGCATGCAAAGTTGACCTTGCTCCACCGGTATGGCCACCTTGGTCTTTCCATTTTGGTTGCCGGGATTGTCGTTTTTTTCACTGGAAGTGGAATCCGTCCCGGGTTTTGTTTTACCTACCAGATCCCGGATATTTTGAACAACGGAATGAATTGCTTTTGAAGATTTGTTTTCCGGATCTGTAGTCAGTAAAGTTACTCCGGCATCACCGGCTTGAACAATCTGGGGATCCAAGGGAACCCTTCCCAGAAAGGAGACCCCGGTTTCCTGGGCAAGCCTTTCTCCGCCCCCGGTATTGAATACGTCCACTTCCTGGTTGCAATGCGGGCATACAAATCCACTCATGTTTTCGATAATACCGAGTATGGCATTCCCGGTATGGTTGCAAAAATTGATCGATCTGCGCACGTCGTCCACTGCCAGTCCCTGGGGAGTTGTGACAATGGTGGCCAAGGCATCGGTGCCTATCAGTTGCATAACAGAAATCGGTTCATCTCCGGTACCAGGAGGACAGTCCACTATCAGGTAATCCAGATCCCCCCAGTTTACTTCACCTATAAATTGCTGAATCAGGCCCATCTTGATGGGTCCGCGCCATATAACCGAATCGTTTTTGCTGGGCAGCATAAAACCTATAGACATGACAGAAAGGTTCTGGCTCCATTGAATAGGATCCAGTGCCTGGTCGCTGGCAGTTGGATGTGCTTCCGCAAGGTTAAGTAATCTCGGAATGCTGGGACCGTGCACGTCCACATCCATTAGTCCCACTTTATAGCCTTCATTTGCCAAACCAACTGCTATATTCGTGGAAACGCTGCTCTTACCCACTCCACCTTTGCCTGAAAGTACTACAATTTTATTCTTTATCCTTTGTAAGTTTTGCTGCACCTTTTGCTGTTTTTCATCCTGGCCGCCGCCGCATTGCTGAGAATTAGAGTCTCCGCAAGAATTACAGGAATTGTTACTCATGATTTATAATACCTCCGTCAATTTTTTAATAATTTCTTTTCAATGTTGGACCAAATTTGTTCTAGCACTTTTCCCTGACCCTCGGGATCGTATTCAAAAACAGTCTTCCCCTGAAGTTGGGCCTGGGTAAAAACAGGGTCATACGGGAGTTTGCCTGCTATAGGTATATCCTTTTGCCTGCAAAATTGCTCTATTTCCGAAACCAGATCCTCGTTTATATCCGACTTGTTTATTATACTCAAGGTTGGAATATCGAAAAATTCAGTCAATTCACAAACCCTTTTCAAGTCGCCTATAGCGGAAACAGTGGGTTCGCCGACTATAACCGCCAGAGATGCGTTGGTCAAAGAGGCTATAACCGGACATCCAATACCGGGCGAGCCATCCACCAACACATTTTGGTATCCCTCTTTCTCGGCTGTGTTATGTGCGGCCTGACGTACGGTAGTTACCAATTTTCCGGAGTTTTCTTCCCCGGTTCCTAGTGTAGCATGTGCCATGGGACCAAACCTGGTCCTGGATTCATACCAATATCCGCACAGGCGCGGATGCATTTGAATTGCTCCTTCAGGGCACACTTGATAACATAGGGCACAACCCTCGCATTGTTCCTTTTTTATTTGCAAATCCTCGCTAATAGCCCCGAATCTACAATAATCCCTGCATGTTCCACATTGGCTGCACATATCCGGGTCTATTTCCGGCAGTTCACCACTGTAGAATTCGTGAGTCCTTTCAATTTCCGGTTGAGTTACCAAATGCATGTCGGCAGCATCAACATCGCAATCCGCAAGGACCTGGGAAGGAACAATACCGGCAAGACTGGCAGTTATTGTAGTCTTTCCGGTACCGCCTTTTCCGCTTATAACTACTATCTCATTCATATCCTTGTCCTTTCTTCTTGAAGTTGTCTGTTTTTTTCTTTCAATCAGGCAGCAGTGGCTGTCTTACTGCAAATATTTTCCCAAATACTGGCAAATCTTTCCTGGAAATCCGTAAGTGAATTTATAAGCAGTTTTCCTTCTGAATATGCCCTGGCTGCTTCCCGGCTGTGAGGTAAGGTAGCCAATAACGGGATGTTTTCCTTTTCAAGATAATTGTTCAAGGAATCATCCCCCATACCTCCACGGTTTATCACTACTCCAAACTGATAGTCGAGTTTGCGG
>Ga0207414_1000200_pt1 | contig 29590 bp, 32 predicted proteins | sample PonA231FremontCA_2_FD_187269 | JGI IMG/M metagenome (GOLD analysis project Ga0207414, IMG submission 187269) | Marine sediment microbial community from Fremont, CA, USA - Pond A23 Sediment 1 (SPAdes) | ecosystem: Environmental > Aquatic > Marine > Unclassified | place: USA: Fremont, California...
GGACGTCATTCTGCTCGACAAGATTGGCAAGCTGGGCGGTCTGGGTGACCAGGTCACCGTCAAGCCCGGCTACGGCCGCAACTACCTGGTGCCCTACGGTCTGGCCGTGCCGGCCACCAAGGACAACATCCAGGCGTTCCAGGCACAGCGTGCCGAGCTCGAGGCTCAGGCCGCCGAGCGCAAGGCCATCGCCGACGCGCGCGCCGAACAGCTCAACGACATCGAGCTGTCGCTGGTCTCCAAGGCCGGCGAAGAGGGCAAGCTGTTTGGATCGATCGGTCCGCGAGATCTGGCCGAGGCCATCTCCAGTGCCGGTATCGAGGTCGCTAAGAGCGAAGTTCGCATGCCGCAGGGACCGATTCGCCAGACGGGCGAGTACGATATCGACCTGCATCTGCATCCCGAAGTCGGCGCTTCCGTGCGCGTGGTGGTCATGGCCGAGTAACACCAGCGTGATGGCACGCCCCGCGGTTTGCCATGATGTCGTGCCATGAAGCAGGGGGGGCGAGGAGTGAATCCTTGTCCCCCTTTCCTTGTCAGGCATCTGGTCACGAGGATAGATCGTCCTCCTGCCGGCCATGGGGTCGGAACGACCCATCGCGTAGAATGTTGCTGCTCCTTTCATCCTGTAGGTCCGCGCCCATGAACGACTCCCTCCCTCTCGACCGGGAAACCGCCGCGCTCAAGGTGCCGCCCCATTCTCTGGAGGCCGAGCAGTCGGTGCTGGGTGGCCTCATGCTCGACAATCAGGCATGGGACAATGTGGCCGACCGTCTGATAACGGATGACTTCTACCGCTATGAGCACCGCCTGATCTTCAATGTGATGGCCGGCCTGGCCGAAACAGGGCGTCCCCTGGACGTTGTGACGCTCTCCGAGGCGCTCGAGGGGCGCGACCAGCTCGATACCGTGGGTGGACTGGCTTACCTGGCGGAGTTGGCCCGCAGTACACCCTCGGCCAGCAATATCCGAGCCTACGCAGACATCGTTCGCGAGCGTGCCACCCTGCGCAAGCTGATTCGAGCGGCCAGCCAGATCGCCGACGGCGCCTTCAGTCCTCAGGGACGCCCTGCCGACGAACTGGTCGACGAGGCCGAGCGGCTGGTCTTCCAGATCAGCGAAGAGCGTCCCAAGTCAGGGGGACCGATCGGCATGAGCGAGTTGCTGACCAAGGCAGTGGACCGCATCGATGAGCTGTTCAACATGCAGGGCGAGATGACCGGGCTCTCGACCGGCTTCCGCGATCTGGACGAGATGACCTCGGGGCTTCAACCCTCGGACCTGGTGATCGTTGCCGGCCGGCCCTCGATGGGCAAGACGACCTTCGCCATGAACCTGGTCGAGCATGCGGTGATCGCAAACGACAGGCCGGTCATGGTGTTCTCCATGGAGATGCCCGCGGACTCCCTGATGCTGCGCATGCTCTCCTCGCTGGGTCGCATCGATCAGACGCGAGTCCGCACCGGCCAGCTCGAGGACGAGGACTGGCCCAGGTTGACCTCCGCGGTCAACCTGCTCAAGGACAAGCAGCTGTTCATCGACGATACCGCCGCGCTCTCGCCCAGCGAAATCCGCTCTCGCGCCCGTCGGGTTGTCCGTGAGCACGGCAATCTCGCCTTGATCATGGTCGACTATCTGCAGCTGATGCAGATCCCGGGCTATTCCGAGAACCGCACCGGCGAGATCTCCGAGATATCACGCTCGCTCAAGGGCATTGCCAAGGAGTTCGGGTGCCCGGTGGTCGCGCTGTCCCAGCTCAATCGCTCCCTTGAGCAGCGCCCCAACAAGCGCCCGGTCATGTCGGATCTGCGCGAGTCCGGCGCCATCGAGCAGGATGCCGACATCATCGGCTTCGTCTATCGCGACGAGGTCTATAATCCGGACAATCCCGACAACCAGGGGCTGGCCGAATTCGTCATCGGCAAGCAGCGTAACGGCCCCATCGGCACCGTGCACATGGCGTTCATCGGCAAGTACACCCGCTTCGAGGATCTGGCGCCGGACAGCTATCGCGAGGCCTTCGGGGGGTGAAGGCCTCTTGAGTCCCTCGGCCGGCCCCGTATAATGCCCAGCCCTCGAATCACACAGGAAGGAGGCACCATGGCAGGCGGATTCCGGCGCGGCAATCGCCAGCGCACCCCCAAGCTCGAGGGGCGTGGCGAACTTCAGTCGATGGAGCGTGAAGGCCCCTTCAAGGAGTGGCTGGGCATGCCTGATCTCTATCGCTATCACCTGGTGGTGGATGGTGAAGCCTACAGCTACCAGACCGAGGATGCCGAGTTGCCCGTTAAGGTGGGCGACCGGGTGGTGTTCCGTTACAAGGAAACCAGGGCGGGCAACTGGGTGGATCGCAATTCCCTGGGCAAGGCAATCGATCCCTCCGAGTATCAGTAGGTCCGGAACCTGACGGTATGGTCAAGGTCATACAGACATCACGTCGACGACACGAGATCGTCATCGGATGTCGTCATGCTGCGCTTGATCTTGTATCTCGACATCCTTGACCCGGACCTATGGAGGCACGACCCATGGAATTTCAGGAACTGAAGGCCTTTGCGGCGCGTCATGACAATTTCGAGATCCGCGTGATCGGTCATGCCGGCAGCCGGTTCTACCAGGTCGAGCTGGAGGACATGGAAGGACAGCGCCACATGCTGACGCGTGCTGCCAAGCCCATGCTTTTCCGCTCACTTGACGACGTCTATCTGGAGTTGAAGCGCGCTGGTATCCACCGCGCCTATCTGGTGCAGCAGGTACCTCACGACGAAATGATCGGCCGCGATACCCATTATCATGATCCATTGACATCACGCATGCCGCTGGTCTTCTGAGGCTACGCCTTCCGCCGTTGCAGCCAGCGTCCCAGCCTCACGCGGCGGCGTGCGAACCAGCGATATCCCGCATCCATCAACCCGGCGATGCCCGGCAGGGTGCTAAGCCTTACCAGTCGCCGATAGCCCAATACCGCATAAAGCGCACGGCTGGCATCCATGCCGATATACCAGCGTCCCTCCGCGTCGCTGACGTGCAGCCTGCCCATCATCGCCTCATGGGTGGTACCCAGCGTCTCGGCATCGAAATCCGCTGCCTGGATATCCACCAGCGTAACCCGTCCTCGCCGCGGATGGCCCTCCAGCCAGGCCACCTCCCGCTGGCACAGCGGGCAGTGTCCATCGTGATAGAGCGTTACCGGGGCGCGGGCCTCGAGAACATCGTCGCGTGTCATGATGTCGTCTCCCGGGTGGCGTGATAGCCGGCTCGATGTTCGCCCAGTCCGTAGGCGGGTGCCGTCTCGAGCGTGGCAAGGAAGGCGTCTGCCTGCTCGCGCATGGCGGCGCGCTTTTCCTCTTTCATGCGCCTCAGGCTACCGTAGATCAGTGCCATTCGCGGATTGCCGCTCAGGGTATCGGCGTGGCGTTCGAGAAAGGCCCAGTAGAGACTGTTGAAAGGGCAGGCATCAGGACCTGTCACCTGCTTCGGGTCGAAACGGCAATGCCGGCAGTGGTCCGACATGCGATTGATGTACTTGCCCGAGGCGCAATAGGGCTTTGACCCCATCAGACCCCCGTCGGCATGCAGCACCATGCCCAGCGTGTTGGGCAACTCCACCCACTCGCAGGCGTCAACGTAGACGGCCAGGTACCAGTCACAGAGCGCCTCGGGAGCAACATCGCAGAGCAGCGCGAAATTGCCGGTGACCATCAGCCGCTGGATGTGATGCGCGTAGGCATTGTCGCGCGTCATCTCGATGGCGCGTTTCAGGCAGCGCATGTCGGTGTCACCACTCCAGAAGGCGGTCGGAAGTCCACGGCTGGCGCCCAGCGCATTGCGATGCTTGTAGTCGGGCATCCGGGTCCAGTAGAGGCCCCTGACATACTCCCGCCAGCCCAGCACCTGGCGGATGAAACCCTCCACTGAATTGAGGGGAGCCCGTCCCTCGAGATATTCCCGCTCGACGGCCTCGCACACCTCCCTGGGCAAGAGCAGGCCGATGTTGAGGGCCGCCGAGAGGCGGGAGTGAAAGAGGAAGGGGTCCGCGTCGCTGATCGCGTCCTGAAATCGGCCAAAGTCGGGAAGCCGGTGTTCAAGGAAGTGACGCAGGTCACCCAGGGCCTGGCGGCGTGTCACCGGCCAATGGAAGGGTTCGAGATTGCCGAAATGCTCGGCAAAGTGTTCCTCCACCAGTGCCAGCACGGTCCTGGTGGTGTCGTCGTGGTCATGACGGGGCGAGGCAGGCGGATGAGCCTCCGTCGACAGTGGCTCGCGGTTGTCATGGTCGAAGTTCCACTGCCCACCTGCCGGCTGGTCATCCTCCATCAGCAGGCCGGTCCGCTTCCGCATCAGCCGGTAGAAGTGCTCCATTCGAGGCGCCTTGCGACCCTTGCTCCAGGCGGCGAAGTCGTCGGGCGTGGTGAAGAAGCGGTCGTCTTCCGACAGGCACCATGACACGGGGGTGTCATGGCGTTCACGCATCGCTTCCCAGAGCCGCCACTCACCGGGGCGGGCCACATGGATCTCGTCACACCCGTGGACGGCGGCAAGACGTTCCGCTTCCGAGATCAGTGCCTGGGTGTTGTCGGGGTCATCCAGAGCGCTGTAGTGGACATGGTAGCCTCGGTCACGGAGTTCACCGGCGAAGTGGCGCATGGCGGAGAAAATCAGCGCAATCTTCTGGGGATGGTGGGGTACGTAGGTTCCTTCGGCGGTTACCTCGCAAAGGGCAATCACCGCGTTGTCCGGCAGGTCACGCAGGCTGGACATCTCGTGGCTCAACTGGTCGCCGAGCAGCAGCACTAGCGGTCGGGACATCAGGCGTCTCTCAACTTGTACAAGTGTTTTTCATGGTACAACTTTATACCACCTCGAGCGAGCGGGCTGTTAGACTGCCTTTGGTTTTGTCGTTACATCGCCCCGAAGGAGTTCTCGCATGACCCCACCGAACCCGGAAAAGGCCTCTCCCGACCTGGATTCACCGGGAAGCGGTCGATTGGCCCATGCCCCGGCAGACCACCCCCCGGTGCCAAAGCCCAAGGTCGGCGTCGTACTCGCCAACCTGGGTACACCGGATGCCACCGACTACTGGTCGATGCGCCGCTACCTGAGCGAGTTCCTCTCCGACAAGCGGGTGGTCGACTATGCGGACTGGAAATGGCAACCGCTGCTGCAATTGATCATCCTCTCGCGGCGCCCTTTCAAGTCCGGCGAGGCCTATCGTGGCATCTGGAACACCGAAAAGAACGAGAGTCCGCTGCTGACCATCACCCGGGAGCAGACCCGCAGGATCGCGGCCGGCCTTCACGAGCAGCACGGCGAGAACGTGGTGGTCGACTTCTGCATGCGTTACGGCAATCCCTCCACGGATAGCGTGTTGAAACGCCTGCAGTCGGCCGGCTGTGAACGGATTCTCTTCTTCCCCCTCTATCCGCAGTACGCGTCACCGACCACGGCCACGGCCAACGATCAGGCCTTTCGCACCCTGATGACACTCAAGTGGCAGCCGGCATTTCGCACGGTGCCCGCCTATTTCGAGCACCCCTCCTACATGGAGGCTCTGGCGAATTCGGTGCGCGAGGCATATGAGGCGGCCGAGACGCCACCCGACGTGCTGGTGGCGTCCTATCATGGGGTGCCGAAGCGCTACCTTCTCGAAGGCGACCCCTACCACTGCCAGTGTCAGAAGACCACGCGATTGCTTCGCGAGCGGCTTGGCTGGGAGAAGGAGGCGATCCAGACGGCCTTCCAGTCCAAGTTCGGCCCCGAGGAGTGGGTGGGGCCCGCGACCGTGGATCACGTCGCCGAGCTCGCCCGTCAAGGCAAGAAGCACATTGCCGTGGTGTCGCCGGCGTTTTCGTCGGACTGCGTGGAGACGCTGGAAGAGATCGAGGAAGAGATTCGCGATGCGTTTCTCGAGGCCGGTGGCGAGACCTTCACCTACATCCCTTGCCTCAACGATCGTGATGACCATATCGCCGCCCTGCTCTCGATCATCGACAACGAACTCGGCGGCTGGGTATAGCGCCTTCAGGAAGGTGTCCCGTTCGTCCTGGCTCAGGAGACACGACGTGTGAAACGTATCTTGCAGTTCGCGATAGCGAGCGCTCTTATGCTGGCAGTATCGGTGGGCTGGGGCCAGGCGTCCCTGACCGCGGGTCAGACAATGCCGACCCTTGTACTGCCGGATGCTCACGACAACGAATACACCGTGCCCTATTCCGGCGTGCGCCATGTGATCTTCGGTGCCGACATGGAGGCCAACACGCTGATGGAGCGTGCCTTCGGCACTCTCGACAAGGGAGAGTTCACGGCCTCAGGCCTCGTCTACGTGGCGGATATCAGTGGCATGCCGGGGCTCGTCGCGCGTCTCTTCGCGATTCCCGATCTTCGCGATTACCCCTTTCGCGTCCTGTTGGCGAGAAACGCCGACACCGTAGCGTTCTTTCCTCGTGAGGAGGGAGCCCTGACGATCCTGGCGCTGTCGCCTGACGGAAAGGTCGAGACGATTCGCTTCGCGCGACATGTCGACGCGCTCACGGCGCTTGTCGACCCGTAGCATGTCGCCGTGGTCGTCGAACCCTGAGGTCTCGCCCAGACTGATGTCGCGACGATAGCGGGTCCGTCACTGGCGGGCCCGCTGGGCGTCAGCCATGGCCACGATCGGGATGCGGCACCGGCTTTTCGCCCACTTCCTCTTCGCGCAGTTCCGGCGGGTTGCCGCGTGTCTTGTCTTCATGACGCAGCTGCAGGTGTAGGCCGGTCTTGGCCAGCAGGTGGGCGCTGACCGGCGCGGTGATGAACAGGAACAGGGTGATCAGCATTTCCTGGATGTCGGGTTTGCCGTCTATCACCCAGAAATAGAGCATCGAGGCCACCAGCATGCAGCCGATCCCCAGGGTGGTGGCCTTGGTGGGCCCGTGCAGGCGCATGTAGAAGTCGCGGAGGTGAGCCATGCCCAGTGAACCGATGAAGGCAAAGGCGCCACCGGCGATCAGCAGAAAGGCGATTACGCCCTCGAGGAGCACGTACAGCGTCATGGGGTCCTCCTATTCGATGATGTCGCCGCGCAGCAGGTACTTGCAGACCGCCACGGTACTGATGAAGCCGAGCATGGCGATCAGCAGCGCCGACTCGAAGTAGGTCTTGGTGTTCAGCCAAAGGCCCATCAGCACGATCAGCGCGATGGAGTTCACGTACATGGTATCCAGCGCGAGGATCCGGTCCGGCATGTCCGGCCCCACCGCGAGGCGATAGACGTTGAGCAGCAGAGCCGCCACCACCAGAGCCATGCTGGTCCACAGCGCGATGTCTAGCATTCGTAGATCTCCTTCAGGGGCCGCTCGTAGCGTTCGCGGATATGCCTGATCAGCGCTTCCTCGTCATCCACGTCCAGGGCGTGGATCAGCAGCGTCTGTCCATCCAGGCGCAGGTTGGCCGAGACCGTGCCAGGCGTAAGGCTGATGGTGTTGGCCAGCAGGGTGATGGTGAAGCGGTCCTTCAGCATCAGAGGATATTCAATGAAGTGGGGGCGCAACCGGCGCCAGGGATTGACGATCAGCCAGGCCACTTCGATGTTGGCGACGAGAATGTCGCCGAGTACCCGCAACACGAAGCGAAGCAGCAGCCAGGGCCGAGCCACATGAGGCTGGGCATCCCAGAAGCGGTAGGTGGCCAGCGGGATCACCACCGCCAGGAAGCCGCCCAGCAGGATCTGGCCGAAGGCAGCGCTGCGCACCAGCAACAGCCAGACCGCCAGCAGCAGGAGCGACAGCAGGGGAGTCGGGAGCCAGGGACGAGGCTTGATCATGGCATGCCTCCGGCATCGTTCAGCAGGGCATTGACCACCACCTGGGGGTGGGCCAGCTGCTCGGCGGTGGCCTGCGTGTAGTTGCTGACCGGTCCTGCGAGTGCAACCAGCAGCGGCGAGGCACCGAGCAGCCAGACCACGCCGAACCACTGGCGTCGCGGCAGGGGCTGACCCATGAGTTCTCCCTGGCTGCGCCAGAACAAAGTGGACCCGGCCCGGGACAGGGCGATCAGTGCACACAGGCCGGTGCCCAGCAGCACCGGCCACAGCCAGGCGCGCTGGCTCCCTTCAGCAGCCGACATCATCAGGGCCTTGCCGATCGCTCCGGAGAGCGGGGGCAGACCGGCCACCGCCACGGCGCCGACAAAGAACATCCCGGCCAGCCAGCCGCCCTGTCGGAGGGGGCGGCCCTTGACCAGCCGGGTACCGGCCTTGCCACGTTGCAGCCCGATCAGTTCGGCGAGCAGGAAGAGGCCGCCGGTGATCAAGGTGGTGTGTATCAGATAGTAGAGCAGGGCGGAGACGGCACTCGGCGAGCCCATGCCGATGCCGGCCAGCAGGGTGCCCACCGAGACCAGTACCAGATAGGCCACCAGCAGGCGAAGGTCCCGAGCGGCGAGGACCCCGGCGCCGGCTGCCACCAGGGTGCCCAGCGACAGCCACCATACCCAGGCCTGCTCGAGGTTCGCCAGCGGTCCGGCATGGTCACCGAAGATCAGTGAATAGACCCGCAGGATGGCGTAGATGCCGACCTTGGTCATGATGGCGAACAGCGCCGCCACCGGCGCCGGGGCGGCGGCATAGGCGCGCGGTAGCCAGAAGTAGAGCGGCAGGATGGCCGCCTTGAGACCGAACACCACCAGCAGCATCAGTCCACCGGCGGTGACCAGTCCCGCCCGCTCGGCAGGCAGTTCGCCGAGGCGTACCGCCATGTCCGCCATGTTCAGGGTGCCGGTGGCGCCATAGAGCACGCCCACGGCGATCAGGAACAGCGAGGAGCCCGCCAGGTTGAGCACCACGTAGTACACGCCGGCCTGGATGCGCGCCTTGCCACCGCCGTGCATCAGCAGGGCATAGGACGCCAGCAGCAGCACCTCGAAGAACACGAAGAGGTTGAACAGGTCGCCGGTGAGGAAGGCGCCGTTGATGCCCATCAGCTGCCATTGGAAAAGGCCGTGGAAGTTGCTGCCACGCGCGTCGTCGCCGGCACAGGCGAAAACCACGGCGCCCAGCGCAAGCACGGCGGTGAGCAGCACCATCAGCGCTGACAGCCGGTCGAGTACCAGCGCGATGCCGAAGGGCGGCTGCCAGTCGCCCAGCGCATAGTAGGTGACCTCGCCCCCGGCAGCGCGAGCCACCAGGGCGATGCCGACCACCACCAGCAGTGACGTGGCGATGGTTCCCACCAGTCGCTGGACCTGGATGGCCCACTGGCGGCGAAACAGCAACAGGATGCCGGCGATCAACGGCAGCACCACGGGCAGGACGATCAGATGCTGCATCACGGGCGGTCCTCCCCGTCTTCCTGCTGGCGGCCGTCGACATGGTCGTTGCCCGCCTCGCTGCGCGCGCGCATGGCCAGTATGACCACGAACGCCGTCATGGCGAAACCGATCACGATGGCGGTGAGTACCAGTGCCTGCGGCAGCGGATCGGCATAGTCGGTCGGCCCGTCGAGGATGGCAGCGCCATCGGTGGTCAGCCCGCCCATGGAGAACAGGAAGAGGTTGACGGCGTAGGAGAGCAGGGTGAGACCCACCACCACCGGGAAGGTACGGCTCCGCAAGACCAGGTAAAGGCCGCAGGCGGTCAGTACGCCGGTGGTGATGGCGTAGAGGCTTTCCATCAGCGTTTCTCCTTGCCGTGTCGCGAGGTGGGCGCGTTGTCGAAGCTGTTGGCGGCGTCCTTGGCCGGGCGATGCGCCGTGGTGACCTTGCCCAGATTGGCCAGGATCATCAGCGTGGCGCCCACCACGGCCAGGTAGACACCGAGGTCGAAGAGCATGGCGGTGGCCAGCTCGAAGTCGCCAATCAGCGGCAGATGAACGTGACTGAAGGCCGACGTCAGGAAGGGGTAGCCGAATAGCCAGCTGCCAAGCCCCGTGAGGGTGGCGACGGCCACACCGGCAATGGCCACTGGCTGATAGGGGAAGTCGAGGCGCTGCTGTGTCCACTCAACGCCGCGGGCCATGTAGAGCAGGATCAATGCCACGGCGGTGACCAGCCCGGCAATGAAACCGCCACCGGGCTGGTTGTGGCCGCGCAGGAATATGAAGGCCGACACCAGCAGCGCCAGGGGTAACAGCGCCATGGAGATGGAGGTGAGGATGGCCGGGTAGCGGTCCGGTGACCACAGGCGGCCCTCGTTGTCACTGTGCGGCATGAACAGCCGCAATCGGTTGAGGAGCTTGAAGATCGCCAGGCCGGCCAGCGCCAGCACCGTGATCTCGCCCAGCGTATCGAAGCCACGAAAGTCCACCAGGATGACGTTGACCACATTGTGACCGCCGCCGCCGGGTACGCTGTTTTCCAGGAAGAAGCCGGAGATGGGCGCGTTGTCCCGCGTAAGTACCGCATAGTTGAGGCTTGCGACCACCATGCCAAGGGCGCCGGCCAGCACCACATCGCGCAGGCTGCGTCGATTCGAGGACTCTCTTGGTGTCTTCTGGGGCAGAAAGAACAACGCCAGCATCAGCAGGATCATGGTCACCACCTCCACGGAGAGCTGGGTCAGTGCCAGGTCGGGTGCGGAGAAGCGGGCAAAGGTGAGGGCGACCACCAGACCCACCACCGAGAGCATCAGCAGCGAGATCAGTCGGTAGCGATGGGTGACGGCGGTGCCGATGCCGCCGAAGATCAGCAGGCCGGCGCCCAGCAGCAGGATACCGTCGAGAGGCTGGTTTTCCTTGCTCCCGGTGAGCACGGGCAAGCTGGCAAGGCCCAGGCTTCCCATCACCAGCGAGGCCACCAGCAGCAGCATCATGTAGCGCTGCAGGGAGCCTCCGTCGAATCGGGCCAGTCCGGCCTCTGCGCCACGCCCCAGCCGCTGTACGGCGGCTTCGAATATCAGCCGGGCATCCATCGGGCGGAATCCCTTGAGGAAGTGACGCAGATCGGCATGGCGCCAGTAGGTCGCCACGCCGGCCACCAGCGCCACCACACTCATCAGCAGCGGCAGGTTGATGCCGTGCCAGATCGCCAGATGGAACGTGAACGCTTCACCCAGTACGGACTGGAGGGCCAGGCCCAGTAGTCCCTCCGCCAGCACGGGGGCCAGGCCTACCACCACGCACAGCACAACGAGCAGCACCACCGGGGCACGCATCAGCCAGGGGGGCTCATGAGGCGATTTCGGCGGCCCTTCCTTGGCGGCCTTGAAGAAGACCGCGTGCACCAGGCGCAAGGAGTAGGCCACCGAGAGAATGCCGCCCAAGGTCGCCAGTACCGGCATCAGCCAGCTGAGTCCGCCCAGCACCGGACTCGTGAGCGTCTCGGTGAAGAACATTTCCTTGGACAGGAAGCCGTTGAGTAGTGGTACCCCTGCCATGGCGGCGCCTGCCACGCTGGTCAGCACTGCAGTGACCGGCATGGCATGTCGCAGGCCGCCGAGGCGTTTCAGTTCGCGGGTGCCGGCCTCATGGTCGATGATGCCGGCGCTCATGAACAACGCCGCCTTGAAGGTGGCGTGATTGAGGATGTGGAAGAGCGCCGCAAGTACGGCCATGGGCGTGCCAATCCCCAGCAATACGGTGATCAGACCCAGATGGCTGACCGTGGAGAAGGCCAGGATGCCCTTGAGGTCCGTCTTGAGCAGGGCGAACCAGGCGCCGTAGAGCAGGGTAATCATGCCGACCAGCGAGACGATCACCGACCATAGCTCACTGCCGGCAATGGCCGGGTGCAGGCGCGCCATCAGGAAAATGCCGGCCTTGACCATGGTCGCCGAGTGCAGATAGGCCGACACCGGGGTGGGGGCGGCCATGGCATGGGGCAGCCAGAACTGGAAAGGGAATTGTGCCGACTTGGTGAAGGCACCCAGCAGGACGAGCACCAGCATCATGGGATAACGGGGGTCGGCGAGGATGATCTCGCCGCTGTCGAGCACCACGTTCATGTCATAGCTGCCGACCATGTCCCCCAGCAGCAGCAGACCGGCGAGCAGCGCCAGACCGCCTGCACCGGTCACGACCAGTGCCATGCGTGCTCCCTTGCGGGCGTCGCTGCGGTGCGACCAGAAACCGATCAGCAGGAAGGAAGAGATGCTCGTGAGCTCCCAGAAAAGCCACAGCAGCAGCAGGTTGTCGGCCATCACGATGCCGACCATGGAGGCCATGAAAAGGATCAGATACGCATAGAAACGACCGAAAGGTTCTTCCGGCGACAGATAATAGTGGGCGTAGAGCAGGATCAGCAGGCCGATCCCCACGATCACCAGATTGAACAGTACCGAAAGCCCGTCCAGCCGGAAGGCCAGGTCAAGACCCAGGCTAGGCACCCAGTCGACCACGAAGCGCAGTACCTCCCCGGCCGCCAGGCTCGGCAGCTGGCCGAGAGTCATCACAAGCGCGAACGCCGGCAGCAGCGCGGTCGCCAGGGAGCAGAAACGTCGCCCGCGTCGCGCGGTGAACGCGGGCACCAGTACCCCCAGCAGGGGCAGCAGGGCTATCCACAGCAATGTCATCGGTCAGTCTTCCTGCGCGGGTCTGGAAACGGAAAGGGCATAGCGTATCCGCAGGACGGGGGGACGCAAGCGGCGTGTGATCACTTCCCGTCCTCGGCGCGCGTTGCGCCCATGGCTGTCTGTTTCCACTCTAACGTAAAGCTCCTTCATTCGCTGCTCCCTTGCCTTTCAACATCTTGTCTCTATAGAGTTGAGCAATCGAAATGGTGGGAGCGGCATCAATGCCATGAGTCCCGCCATGTCAGGGGAGGATACCCGGTGCAACTAGCCGTGTTGGGAGGGTTCCTGGTGGCGGGCATGGCGCCGCTGCTGCACCATTGGTTCGGTGCACGGACACCGTTGGTGATGGCCTTGCTGCCCGTCTCGCTCGCGGCATGGCTTCTCGGCCAGTGGCCGGCCATTGCCGCCGGCGAGGTTCTGCTGCTCGAATGGGCATGGGTGCCTGGTCTCGATATCACCCTGACGTTCCTGATCGACGGACTCGCCTGGCTGTTTGCCATGTTGATCACGGTGATCGGTGCCATGGTGCTGGTTTACTCGGGAGAATATCTGAGGGGCCATCGCGACCTGCCGCGCTTCCTGGTGGTGATCACCGCCTTCATGATGTCGATGCTCGGCCTGGTGCTGGCCGACAACCTGGTCACGCTGTTCGTGTTCTGGGAGCTCACCAGCATTACCTCCTATCTGCTGATCGGCTTCAATCACACCGACCTGGGGGCGCGCAAGGCGGCACTGCAGGGGCTGTTCGTCACCGTGGCAGGCGGACTGGCGCTGCTGGCAGGCTTCGCCATGCTCGCGGTGGCCGGCGACAGCTGGTCGCTTTCCGAGCTTGCTCGCCGCGGGGAATTGCTGCGCGACCATGCGCTCTACACGCCGCTGCTGGTCTGCATACTGCTGGGTGCCTTCACCAAGTCGGCGCAATTCCCCTTCCACTTCTGGCTTCCCAACGCCATGGCGGCCCCCACGCCGGTCTCGGCTTACCTGCATTCGGCGACCATGGTCAAGGCAGGGGTCTATCTGCTCGCTCGACTGCATCCCGCCCTGGGCGGCACCGACGGCTGGGTGATCACCCTTTCGCTGGTGGGGGCGTTGACCATGGCGACGGGTGCCTTCCTGGCCATCCAGCAGACCAACGTGAAGAAGCTGCTGGCCTACTCCACGGTAATGGCACTCGGTACCCTGACCATGCTGATCGGCATCGGCACCGAGGCCGCCCTGATCGCCTTCGTGATCTTCTTGCTGGCGCATTCGCTGTACAAGGGAGGGCTGTTCATGATGGCCGGCATCCTCGATCACGAAACCGGAACCAAGGACGTGACGGCCATGGGAGGCCTGCGTCGGGTCATGCCGCTCACTGCCGCTGTGGCCGGGCTCGCTGCCCTGTCGCTGGCCGGGCTGCCCCCCTTGCTGGGTTTCATGGGCAAGGAGCTGATGTTCGCCTCGGTGCTCGAGGCCTCCGCCTGGCGCCCCCTCCTTCTGCTGCTTGCCTTCACGGCGGCCTTCCTTACGCTTGCCGTGGCGGCCATTGTTGCGCTGCGTCCCTTCCTCGGCACCCTCCGCGAGACCCCAAGGGTGCCTCATGAGGCGCCATCCGCCATGCTGGCAGGTCCCGCCCTTCTTGCCGTGCTGTCGCTGTCTTTCGGCCTGGTGCCGGGCCTGCTCGATTCTCTGGTGTCGGCTACTGTCGCGGGTATCGGTGCGCCTGCAGCCGACGTGCATCTGACGCTGTGGCATGGGGTCAATCTGCCGCTGATGCTGTCGCTCGCCAGCCTGCTGCTGGGCCTGTTGACCTATCGTCACTGGGATCGACTGCGTGCCTGGCTGGCGAGGCTCGATCCGCTCATGGCGCGTGGTCCCGAGGCCGGCTATGAGAGGCTGATGGCTGGTATGGTGGCCTTTGCCGGCTGGCAGACGCGCATGTTGCAGAATGGGCAACTCCGCAATTATCTGTTGACGACCCTGCTGGTCCTGGTGGGCCTGGTCGGCCATGCGCTTCTCTTCCGACACACCCTCGATATCGAGTTTGCCCTGTCGCTCTACCTGCACGAAGCGGTGGTCGCCGGCTTGATGGTCGCCGGTGCTGTGGCCGCCTGCGTGATGCGCTCCCGGCTGGCGGCGGTGGCGGCGCTTGGCGTCATGGGCTTCTCCATCGCGCTGACCTTCGTGCTGTTCAGCGCTCCGGACCTGGCGATCACCCAGCTGCTGGTGGAGACCCTGACGGTGATCCTGCTGGTGCTGGTGCTGTTTCGCCTGCCGCGTTTCGCCACGCTCTCCACGCCCGTTGAGCGGCTTCGCGACCTGGCGGTGGCGAGTCTCACCGGCGGAATGATCACCCTGCTGATGCTCTCGGTGCTCTCCGGCGAGCGGTTACCGCGAATCTCGGATTACATGGTGGCGAACAGCCAGCCGCTGGGGAAAGGGCACAATATCGTCAACGTCATCCTGGTGGATTTCCGGGCACTGGATACCCTTGGCGAGATGTTCGTGCTGGCACTGGCGGCCATCGGCGTCTACGCCATGCTGCGCTTTCATGCCGCGGAGTATGATGCCCGGCACCCTGTGCCGCCGCCGGAGCGAGACGATGGTTAGATCGGGCACCCTGATCCTCAAGGCCGCAGCGCGACTGCTGCTGCCGCTGCAACTGCTCTTCTCGCTGTTTCTGCTGCTGCGCGGGCACGACGAGCCAGGGGGCGGCTTCATCGCCGGCCTGGTGGCGGCAGGTGCCTTCGCACTCTATCTCTTCGCCTATGGCCTGCGCGCGCTGGAGGCGATGCTCAAGGTGTCACCCCGCGATCTGGTTGCCATGGGGCTGCTGCTCGGGGTGCTCTCCACGCTGCCGGCCTGGTGGGTCGGCGACCCCTTCTTCACGGCCCAGTGGTGGACGGTCCCCATCGTCGACTTCAAGGCCTCTTCGCCGCTGGTGTTCGATATTGGCGTCTATCTGGTGGTGGTGGGCTCGGTGCTCACGGCAATCACTGCCCTGGTCAAGACCGATCAGCAAGATGACGAACGCTAAGGAGATTCCATGGAACCCTTGATGGCCATCACCATCGGCATTCTGTTCGCCGCTGCCATCTACATGATGCTGCGTCGCTCCATCGTCAAGCTGGTGATCGGGCTGATGCTGCTCTCCAACGCCGCGAACCTGCTGATCTTCGCCACGGCGGGCATGATTCGTGGCGCGCCGCCGCTGGTGCCCCAGGGCCTGTCAGCTCCCGAGGGCGTGGTGGCTGACCCGCTCCCCCAGGCGCTGGTGCTTACCGCCATCGTCATTGCTTTCGGGGTGTTGTCATTCGCCGTGGTGCTGGTGCGTCGAGCCTGGGAGATCGTGCGTGCCGATGACCTGGACAAGATGAAGGATACCGACACGTGAATCCCCAGATCGCGCTGCCCATCCTGATCCCGCTGATGGCGGGAGCCGTGTCGCTGGTATTCTGGCGCTCCCGGAGCATGCAGCGATTCATTGCCGTGGCCGGGACTGCCAGTCTGCTGCTGACCAGCCTTTGGCTGCTGGTCACGGTCAATCGCGACGGCATCCTGGTGATGCAGATGGGCGACTGGCCAGCCCCCATCGGCATCAGTCTGGTGGCCGATCTGCTGGGTGCGATCATGGTGGTGCTCACCGGCATCATCGGTTTCGCCGTGGCGCTCTTCTCGCTGGCCACGGTAGGACGCGGTCACGAGGCCTATGGCTACTTTCCGCTGATGCACCTGCTGCTGGCCGGCGTGGCCGGGGCCTTCCTCACCGGCGACATCTTCAACCTCTACGTCTGGTTCGAGGTGATGCTGGTGGCCTCCTTCGCGCTGCTGATACTGGGTAGCGAGAAGGCGCAGATGGAGGGGGCGATCAAGTACGTTGCCCTCAATCTTGTCTCGTCGGTCGTCTTCCTGGTCGCGGTGGGTCTGCTCTATGGCATGGTGGGTACGCTCAACATGGCCGACATCGCCCGCCGTCTGGCGACGCGGGAGGACGACGGCATGGTCGATGTCCTGGCGATGATGTTCATGGTCGCGTTCGGCATCAAGGCGGCGGCTTTCCCGCTGTTCTTCTGGCTGCCGGCGTCTTACCACACCCCGCCGGTGGCGGTATCTGCGCTGTTTGCCGGCCTGCTGACCAAGGTCGGAGTCTATGCCCTGTTCCGGGTATTCACGCTAATCTTTCATCAGAATCCGGGCTACACCCACGAAATCCTGCTGTGGGGAGCGGGCCTGACCATGCTCTCCGGGGTGCTGGGGGCAGCCGCGCAGTTCGAGTTCCGGCGCATCCTGTCGTTCCATATCGTCAGCCAGATCGGCTACATGATCCTGGGGCTGGCGCTATTCACGCCGCTGGCGATCATCGGCGGGGTCTTCTACATCATGCATCACATCATCGTGAAGACGAATCTCTTTCTGGTCAGCGGGATCGTCCATCGGTTACGCGGCACCTATCAGCTCAAGTCGCTGGGTGGCCTGTACCGCAGTCATCCCTGGCTGGCCGTGCTGTTTCTGATTCCGGCGCTTTCGCTGGCCGGCATGCCGCCTCTTTCAGGGTTCTTCGCCAAGTTTGTCGTGATTCGCGCCGCCATCGAGGCGGAGGCCTATTTCGTGACGTTCATCGCCCTGCTGGTGGGCCTGCTCACGCTCTATTCGATGATCAAGATCTGGGCCGAGGTATTCTGGAAATCGACGCCGCCGGAAGGCGACGTCGACCCCTATCCGGCGATCAATTCGCGTGAGATGTGGCTGATGTCGGCCCCGGTGGTCGGGCTGGCGCTCTGCACGCTGTTCATCGGCCTCAACGCCCAGCCCATCTATGCCCTGGCCGAGGCGTCAGCCGCCCAGCTGATGGCGCCCGAACGCTATATCGAGGCCGTGCTCGGGGCCAGCGAGGTGACGCCATGATCGGAGCCGCCTGGAACCTGCTGCTGGGCTTTGCCTGGATCGTGCTCTCCGGTGACTTCAGCGGCCGCAACCTGCTTGCCGGACTGCTCTTCGGCTATCTTGTGCTGGCGCTGATCCAGCCACAGGTACCGGCGCTGGCCGGCCATGCGCAGCGGCTGCCTCGCTTGATCCGTTTCGTTGGCTTCTTCCTCAAGGAACTGGTGATGGCCAACATGAAAGTCTCCTACGATATCGTCACGCCGCCCTGGTACATGAAGCCTGGCGTGATTGCCATGCCCCTCAAGGCCAGCACCGAATTCGAGATCGCTTTCGTCGCCAACCTTATCTCGTTGACGCCGGGCACACTGAGCCTCGATGTGTCGGACGACCGGCGCGTGCTCTATATTCACGCCATGTTTCTGGACGACGAGCCGGAGCTGCGGCGCAGTCTGGCGGAACTCGAGCGCCGGGCACTGGAGCTTTTCCACTAGTGACTGGAGGTGAACACGTGTCGACCGTGATCCTGCTGAGCCTGGCGATAATGGCCCTGGCGCTGTGCCTGGCCTTTGTGCGCCTGTTTCGCGGCCCCAGCCTGACGGACCGAGTGGTAGCCCTCGAACTCTTCTCATCGATCCTCGTCGGCATCATCGGCGTCATCGCCATTGCCACCGATGTACCGAGCCTGCTGGATGTGGCCATCGTCATGGCGCTGATGGCCTTCATGGCCGCCATCGGCTTCGCCCGCTTTCTGGAACGCGGGGGACCGCGCGATGATTGAGTTCCTGAAAGGTGGGCTGATCCTGGTCGGGGCCAGCTTCATGCTGCTGGCCGCGCTCGGGGTGCTGCGCCTGCCCGACCTGCTGACCCGCATGCATGCCACCACCAAGGCCGCCACCCTGGGCGCCACCCTGATCATGCTGGCGGTGGCGACCCATTTTTCCCAGGTAGCGGTGGTGGCCCGGGCCTTCGGTGTGATCCTGTTCATCATGATGACCGCGCCGGTGGCGGCGCATGTGATTGGTCGTGCGGGCTACTTCGTGGGCTCCCGGCTATGGGAAGGTACCGTCAAGGATGAACTCAAGCCCAATTACGATCCCTTGACTCATGAACTCAAGAGCGGCAAGGAAACCGAGCATAATGCGCGTCGTGAGAGCGAGGGCGATAGCGCCTGACAGACGCTGCCGGTTGCCACACGCCGTTCGTTGAAGGGCCGCCTCGGGGCGGCCCTTTTTCTCGTCGGGACCTCACGTTGCATTGGGCACCGAGTGTGGCGATAGATGACATTTACTTGTACAAATGCTGTACCATTAAAATGTCTTGTTCACCTATGAGGTTGCCTCCCATGCATCGCAAGCCGCATCTTCCCGAAAAGGTCTGCGCTCACTGTGCACGCTCCTTTGCCTGGCGACGGAAGTGGGCGCGATGCTGGGGGGAAATTCGCCACTGCAGCCAGCGCTGCCGACGCGAGGCAAGACGCCAGGAGAGATCGCTATGAGCCGCACGCTGGTTTGGCTGCGCAATGATCTGCGCCTTGCCGACAACCCCCTCTTTCATTTTTCGACACCTCCTGAATCATTGCTGTGTGTCTATGTCCTGGATGATGCCTGGTTCGAGACGCAGTCCAGTCTCGAGGCAACGCGTATTGGCTCCGCCCGCCTGCGCTTCCTGTGGGAGAGCCTGATCGCGTTGCGCGGTGAGATGCTCAAGCGTGGCAGCGACCTTCTGGTGCGCATCGGTAATCCCGTCGATGCGATTGCGACACTGGCCAGCGAGCACGAGATCGATGAAGTGCGGGTGCGCACCGACGCGGGCTGGGAAGAGATGCGGGCCAACCAACAACTGGCCGAACGACTGGGCAGTGAAGTGAGCCTGACGTCCCTTGAGGCAGGCACGCTGTTCGACGAAGCCTCTCTACCGATGGCAATCGAGGATCTGCCCCCCGGTTTCTCGGCGTTTCGCCGCAAGGTGGAGCGCCACTGCACGGTGCCTGCCGCCGACGCGGCGCCGGTGACGCTTCCCGGCTGGCCCGAGGGTGCGCCGAGAGGTTTCCCGCCGCTGGGCAAGGTTTGCCGACGGGCGGCGGCCTGGGCACCCGATGACCGTGGAGGCTTTGCCTTCAGGGGTGGCGAAGCGGAGGCGCAGACGCGTCTCGATCACTATCTCTGGCAGAGCGGCGCCGTGGCGAGCTACAAGCAGAGCCGCAATGGTCTCGCCGGGGCCGATTTTTCCACCCGGTTCTCCCCCTGGCTGGCGCTTGGCTGCCTGTCGGCGCGTCAGGTGCATGATGCGGTGCGCTCCTGGGAGGTCGAGCATGGCGCCAATGAATCGAGTTACTGGGTGACGTTCGAGTTGCTGTGGCGTGACTACTTCCACTGGGCAGCACGGCAGGAGGGTGCATCCCTGTTCGGGGGGCATGATCTCCCGACACCCGACGCAGGCTTTCGTGCCTGGTGCGATGGCCAGACCGGTGTGCCTCTCGTGGATGCGGCCATGCGTGAGCTGGCGTCCACCGGCTGGCTTTCCAATCGTGCGCGCCAGAACGTCGCAAGCTTTCTCGTCAATGAGCTGGAAGCCGACTGGCGTCTGGGCGCCGCCTGGTTCGAACACTGCCTGATCGATTACGACGTCGCCAGCAACTGGGGGAACTGGCGATATGTGGCCGGCGTGGGTCGCGACGGCCGCGACCGCTGGTTCAACGTGCTGAAGCAGGCGCAGCACTATGATCCCTTGGGTGACTATGTGGCTCACTGGCAGCCCGAACTCGCTGAGCTTCCGGCCGGGCAGGCCCGGCATCAGCCCTGGCGCGCGGCGCCGTCGCGCTTTTCGCCTCCGCTGGCGCAGGCACCCGGCTGGCGTGACTGGTTGCTTCCCCTGGAGGGGGAGAGATGAACCGTTACCCGGCGCAAGTGGTGTGGTTCAAGCGGGACCTGCGCACCGAGGATCATGCGCCGCTCGCTGCCGCCTGCGCGGCCGGGCCGGTCGTGCCCCTCTACGTGATAGAGCCGGGGCTGTGGCGCCAGCCGGACAGCGCCCAGCGCCACTGGGATTTCATTGCCGAAAGCCTGGAGGCGCTGGCGTGTGAGCTGGCCAGTTTGGGGTTGCCCTTGTGTGTGGTGCTTGCCGAGATGCGCGAGGTATTACCACGGCTGGCGGCAACGCTGGGTCCTTTCGTCCTGCGTTCGCATCAGGAAACGGGCAGTGCCTGGACCTTCGAGCGGGACCGGCAGGTGGCGGCGTGGTGCGAGGTTCACGCCATCCCCTGGCATCAGGCCCGCCAGCAGGGAGTGGTGCGCGGGCTTGGCCACCGCCGCGGTTGGGTGGCTCAGTGGGAAGCGTTCATGCAAGAGCGCATGTCTTCACCGCGTCCGGCGCAGCCCGCGCAGGGCTGGGACGCGTTGCCATTGCTGACGTCCGACGACTGGCGTGGCCTGCAGCTCGGTGATGGCCGTCACCCGTGTCCGGGGCGTCAGCGCGGCGGCCGGCCGGCGGGGTTGGCGACATGGCAGTCATTTCTCGAAGGGCGCGGGGCGCGTTTTCATCGAGACATCGGCTATCCCGAGCCGGCGCAGCGGAGTGGCTCGCGACTCTCGCCTCATCTCGCCTGGGGGACACTCTCGCTGCGCGAGGTGGTGCAGTCGCTGCGCCGTGTCCGCCACGAGCGGAACGCCAGCGCCGAGTGGACTGCCGCGCTGTCGGCACTGTCGTCGCGTCTGTACTGGCACTGCCACTTCATGCAGAAACTGGAAAGCGAACCCGACCTCGAGCATCGCGCCCTGCATCCGGCCTTGCACGGCATCCGCCAGACGCCCCATCCGGGACGCCTGGCGGCCTGGTGCGAGGGGCGCACCGGCGTGCCGCTCGTGGATGCCTGCATGATGTCGCTACGGGAAACGGGCTGGCTCAATTTCCGCATGCGCGCCATGCTGATCTCCTTTGCGACCTTCGGGCTCGGACTGCCATGGCGTGAGCCGGCCCTTCACCTGGCGCGACTGTTCGTGGATTATGAGCCCGGCATTCACTATCCCCAGGTGCAGATGCAGTCGGGATTGACCGGGACCAACGCCCTGCGTGTCTACAACCCTCTCAAGCAGGCAAGGGAGCGCGATCCCCAAGGGGCGTTTGTGGCAAGCTGGCTGCCTGCGCTGGCGGACCTTCCGTCGGCCTGGCGACAGCGTCCCTGGGCGTTGCCCGCCGCACAGCGTCGTGCCCTGGACTTCGAGCCGGGCCGCGACTACCCGCTGCCGGTGCATGACTTCGAGGTCGAGTCGCGGCACTGGAAACAGGCGATACAGGCGGCGCGCCGCACGCCTCAGGCACGCCGCCATAGTGCCGAGCTGCTGGATCGGCTCGCCTCGCGCCGGGGATCCTCCTCGCGCAGCGACCGGCGAGCGCCATCGCCGCAGCTATCTCTTTTTGCCGATCCGGATAAGGAGCCGTCCTGATGCCTGCTGCCACACCGTTCCTGCCCCTGATGCTCGGTCTGGCCGGCCTGATTCCCTTCCTCGCCACCGTGTCGCTGGCCTGGCTGGCCCCCGTGGCCTGGCAAGTGGTCGCGATCGACGCGTTTCTGTATTACAGCGCCGTGATCCTGTCGTTTCTGGGTGGCGTGCAGTGGGGGGTGGCCATGTCTCAGGCCCCGGAGGACAGCCCTGGCTTTCGTCTGCGACTACTGGTGAGCATGGCCCCTAGCCTGATCGCGTGGCCGGCGCTGCTGCTTCACCCGCTCACGAGCGCCTGGGTGCTGGCGAGTGGATTCGTGCTGGTGCGTCTCTACGAGCTCACCGACAGGAGCCGGGCGATGCTGCCCGCCTGGTACCACGCCATGCGCATGCCGCTGACGCTGATCGTGCTGGCCTGTCACGGGCTGTTGATCTGGCGACTCTGGTGAAACTGAACGGACTGGCCTGGTGGCCGGTTCTGGGCGATGATCGGCCCGATCACGACAACGTTCCGCAGGAGCGATGATGAAACGGATGCTGAGTACCCCCCTGATGCTGGCCCTGCTGGCAGGCTGCCAGGCATCGCCGCCCAGCGAGGCCAGGATGGCCGAGAACGCCGATCGCGGCGAGGCAACCGTTGCCATGGTCGAGGCCGACGAGCAGGTTGCGCCGGCAGACTTCGCGAGCTGGCTGGCCGGTTTCCGGCGCGAGGCGCGCGAGGCGGGCATTCGCGAGAGAACCCTGTCCCAGGCTCTGGACGGCGTGCGCTACCGCCCGCGGGTCATCGAGCTCGACGGCGCCCAGCCCGAATTCGTGCGGCCGATCTGGCAGTACCTGGACAGCGCCGTCTCGGCGAGTCGGGTGACGACCGGGCGTGAGCGCCTGGCCGCACACCGTGCCACGGCCGACGCCATGACGCAGCGCTACGGCGTGCCCGGTGAGGTGATCGTTGCCATCTGGGGAATCGAGAGCAACTACGGCGGCAACTTCGGCAACTTCTCGACCCTGGAGGCGCTGGCCACCCTGGCCTACGACGGCCGCCGCCAGGCGTTCGCCCGCGGCGAGCTCCTTGCGGCATTGCGCATTCTCGAGGCGGGGGATATTCCCGCTGACCGCATGATCGGCTCCTGGGCCGGTGCCATGGGCCATACGCAGTTCATTCCCTCCAGCTTCGAGGCCTACGCGGTGGATGGCGACGGCGATGGGCGGCGCGATATCTGGGGCAGCATCCCGGACGTGATGGCCTCGACCGCCAACTACCTCGACCGGGCCGGCTGGCAGGCAGGTCAGCCCTGGGGCGCGGAGGTCCGTCTCCCCGATGACTTCGATTATGCGGATACCGAACTCGCCACGCGGCTGTCCACCCGCGACTGGGCCGCGCGCGGCGTGAGAACGGTGGATGACGCGCCCTTGCCCGATCTCGATGCGGCCTCGGTGATCGTGCCCGGCGGTGCCAAGGGCCCTGCCTTCCTGGTGGGCCCGAATTTCCGCGCCATCCTGCGCTACAACAATGCGACCAGTTACGCGCTGGCGGTCGGTACGCTGGCTGACGAGATCGCTGGCCGCGAGGGTGTGGTACAGGGCTGGCCTCGCGAGGAGCAGCCGTTGAGCCGTCGTCAGGTGCGCGAGATGCAGCGTCTGCTCAACCAGCGAGGCTTCGATGTGGGCGCGCCGGACGGTATCATGGGGCCCAACACGCGTCGTGGGCTGCGGGAGTATCAGGCCGCCATCGGTGCAATACCTGACGGCTTCGCCACGCGTAACCTGCTCGAGCGCCTCACGCGCTGATTGCCCGGTCCGGAGGATCTCGTGACCCTGACCCGTTACCGTCTGCTCCTGATGACCGCCCTGTTGCTGAGTATCGCGTTTCCGACCGTCGCCGATGACGCGCAAAAGGTCTTTGGCTGGGTGGAGAAGGCGACCCTGGAACCCTGGGGGGTCGCGGTGAAGGCCAAGCTCGATAGCGGGGCCTTGACGTCATCACTGGACGCTCGCGATATCGAGGTTCTTGACAAGCAGGGCGAGGAGTGGGTCCGCTTTCGCCTCCGGCTCGAGGATGAGGCGAGCGGCGAGACCTTTACCCAACGCCTGACGCTGCCGCTCTACCGCGACCTCCGGGTGCGGGGGGCCGGCGGTCGGGACGAGCGTCCGGTGGTACTCATGAAGGTGTGTCTCGGGGATACCGTGTACGAGGAACAGTTCGGGCTGCGTGATCGGGAGGAGATGAATTACCCGCTGCTGCTTGGACGCCGCTCCATCGGCCATCTCGGTCTGCTCGACGTGCGCGAGACGTTCCTCAGTGAGCCGGACTGCGGCGTCGACTCTCCCTTCGTCCCGCACGATCCGGGCGAGGGCAGCTAGCGCCCCGCCTGCCACGCACTCAGAAGAGTCGGGCGAGCAGGGCCGTCACTGCCGTCTCCACCCGCAGGATGCGCGGGCCGAGGTGAATGCCCTCGCAGCCTGCCGAGAGCAGCTGATCCACTTCCCACGGAATGAAGCCGCCCTCCGGCCCCACGAGCAGCAGAACCGGCTCGTCGAGACCACGCGGACAGTCGTCCGGCATGCCTGGATGGGCTACCAGGCCCCGGCGGCCCGCCAGCAGGCCCGGGAGGCGCTCCTCGATGAAGGGACGAAATCCCTTGGCCAGGGCCACCTCCGGGAGGCGGGTGTCGCGTGCCTGCTCCAGGCCGAGCACCAGGTGGCGGTGGATCTTCGCCTCGCCGAGTTCCGGCGACTGCCAGTAGCTCTTTTCCACGCGTCGCGTGTTGACCAGGGTAATATGCTTCACGCCGAGTGCCGTGATGTGTTCCAGGGTGCGTGCCAGCATCCGTGGGCGGGGCAGGGCGAGCACCAGGTGCACCGGCAGCGCCGGCGGTGGCGGCTGGTTCAGGCCGGCGATGTCGAAGAGGGCTTCATCGTCGTTCAGCGTCAGCAGCGCCCCGCGACCCAGCTGCCCACCCTGGATGCCCAGCGTCAGGGTATCCCCAGGGCTTGCGCCGTGAACCTCGCGCAGGTGTGCCAGGCGACGCGGGTCCCGGATGCGGGCCAGGCAGTCGTTCTCGATATCGTCGTGGGAGAGCAGGATCAGGTTCATTGGCGGCGCCGCGTTGGAGACTGAGTGATGGCTATGCCTTGCATGGTGAGTGTCGCGGTGCACAATAGCCGTACAGGGGCGACCGCCCCTTTGAATAACAAGGAGCAGCGCCGTGCGCGTGATTCGCAAGTATGCCAACCGCAGGCTCTATGATACCGAACAGAGCCGCTATGTGACCCTCGAGGATCTGCGTGGCCTGATCCTGGAGGAGGTGCCCTTCCGTGTGGAGGATGCCAAGAGCGGGGAGGACCTGACCCGCACCATCCTGCTGTCGATCATCATCGAGCAGGAACAGGCCGATGGTGATGCGCAGGTATTCTCCAATGATCTGCTTGCCCAGTTCATTCGCGTCTATGACATGACCCAGCCACTGCCCCTCTCACGTTACCTGGAACAGGGCACCAAGCTGATGCTCGAGCAGCAGCAGCGGATGCAGGATCAGTGGCAGCAGGCCATGCGGCATTCGCCCATGGAGCTGATGCGGGAGCTGGCCGAGGAGAACATGAAGTTCTGGCAGAAGACCATCACCCAGGCCGGTACGCCGGACGAGGACGACCCCGGCAACGGCAAGCCGTGAGCGGCGCATCGGGCGAGTTTCTGACATAATGCCGTGACGTTTCTTGCACGGTTGTGAGGTAGTTCAGCGGATGAAGGTCCTGATCATCGGCGGCGGAGGCCGCGAACACGCGCTAGCCTGGAAGGTGGCTCAATCCCCACGGGTAGAGACTGTCTTCGTGGCGCCCGGCAATGCCGGCACGGCCCGTGAGCCAGGTATCGAAAACGTCGCCGTCGGCGTCTCCGATCTCACGGGCCTGGTGGCGTTTGCGCAACAGCAGGATGTGGCGCTGACCATCGTCGGGCCCGAGGCACCGCTGGTCGACGGCGTGGTCGACCGATTCCGCGAGGCGGGCCTGGCGATCTTCGGGCCGACGGCCGGCGCGGCCAGGCTCGAGGGCTCCAAGGCCTTTTCGAAGGACTTCCTGGCACGTCGTGCCATCCCCACCGCCGATTACCGCACCTTCACCGCCGTTTCGCCGGCCCTCGCGTATCTGGAGGAGACGGGGGCGCCTATTGTCATCAAGGCCGATGGTCTGGCCGCCGGCAAGGGCGTCGTCGTCGCCATGACCTTCGACGAGGCCGAGGCCGCGATCCGCGACATGCTCGAGGCCAATGCCTTCGGGGATGCCGGTGCCAGGGTGGTGATCGAGGAGTTCCTCGAGGGGGAAGAGGCGAGTTTCATCGTCATGGTCGACGGAGAAACGATCCTGCCCATGGCTACCAGCCAGGACCACAAGCGGGTCGGGGATGGCGATACCGGCCCCAACACCGGCGGCATGGGCGCCTACTCGCCGGCGCCGGTGGTGACCGACGAGGTCTTCGAGCGCATCATGGCAGGTGTCATCCGGCCCACGGTGGCGGGCATGGCCGAAGAAGGGCATGCCTACACCGGCTTCCTGTACGCCGGCCTGATGATCGATGCCGACGGCCATCCCCGGGTGATCGAGTACAACTGTCGCTTCGGCGACCCCGAGACCCAGCCGATCATGTTGCGCCTGCGCGCCGACCTCGCCGAGCTGTGCCTGGCCGGGGCCCGCGGCGAGCTGGCCGGCCATGCCTGCGACTGGGATCCGCGTGCTGCGGTGGGCATTGTGCTGGCCGCCGGGGGCTACCCGGGCAGCTACGCGAAGGGGGATATCATTCAGGGAGCCGAGGCCGCCGAGGCCATCGGTTGCAAGGTCTTCCACGCCGGCACTGCCGAGGATGCCCAGGGCCGGGTGGTGACCGCCGGCGGACGGGTGCTCTGCGTCACGGCCCTGGGCGACGATGTCGCGGCGGCCCGCGATCTTGCCTACCGCGGCGTGGTCGAGATCTCCTGGCCCGACATGCTCTATCGTCGCGACATTGCGCATCGGGCCATCGCCCGCGAACGCGGCGATGCTTGAAGGGCAAGACGACCCCGATACCACGAGATCAGGAGCGAGGATGGAGCGTGTCAGACTGAGCTTTCCCGAGAAGGATGTCATGCATCGTCACTCGTTGACGGTGCGCATCACCGACATGAACTACGGTCGCCACCTGGGCCACGATGCGCTGATCTCGCTGCTGCACGAGGCTCGCGTGGCGGCCCTCGCATCGCGGGAGCTTCGCGAGTGGGACCTGGGCGGCTATCCCTGCGTGGCGGCCGATCTCGCCGTGCAGTATCAGGCCGAGGCACGCTGGCCCGATCTTCTGGTGGTCGAGACCGCCATTCCCGAGCCGGGGCGCAAGGCGATCACGGTCTATCACCGCCTCCTGCGCGAGGCCGACGGGGCGACGGTGGCCTCGGCCCGTATCAACCTGATGCTGGTCGACCCGGAGGACGGCCGACCGGTGGCGATTCCGGCCGACGTGCGGGATGCCCTGGCAGGAGCCCACTGATGTCCCGGGAATATCCGATCATCGCCCTGACCGGTTCCTCGGGTGCCGGCACGACCACGGTGAAGCGAACCTTCGAGCGAATGTTCGCCCGTGAAGCCGTGCATGCGGCCTATGTCGACGGCGATGCCTTCCATCGCTACACCCGGCAGGAGCTGGCGCGGATCATTCTCGACGAGCCCGAGCGCAAGGACGAGCTCTCGCACTTTGCCGTGGAAGCCAACCTGCTTGACCAGCTAGAGGCGCTGTTCCTGGAGTACGGTGAACACGGCAATGGCACCTTCCGGCACTACATCCATGCCGAAGACAAGCAGATGATCGAGGCCGGCTACCAGGTGGGCACCTTCACCGAATGGCAGCCGCTGCCCTGCGGCACGGATCTGCTCTTCTACGAGGGCCTGCACGGGGGGCTGGTCACTGCCGAGCTCGATATCGCTCGTCACGTCGACCTGCTGGTGGGCGTGGCGCCGACCATGAACCTGGAGTGGATCCAGAAGATCGACCGCGACATGCGTCACCGCGGCTACCCACAGGATGCGGTGATCGATACCATCCTGGGGCGCATGGACGACTACGTGCGCTACATCCAGCCGCAGTTCTCGCGCACGCACATCAACTTCCAGCGAGTGCCCACGGTGGATACCTCCAACCCCTTCGAGGTGCAGGATATCCCCACGGATGCCGAGTCCTTCGTGGTGATCCGCTTTCGTGACCCGGCCACGGTCGACTTTCCCTACCTGCTGGCGATGATCCAGGATGCGTTCATGAGCCGTCCGCATACCCTGGTTGTACCGGGGTCGCGGCTGTCGCTGGCCATGGAGCTCATCCTGGGGCCGCTGGTCCGCCACCTGCTCGCCCAGCGGCGCTTCCGCTGACTCCAGACTCGACCAAGAGGAACGTCCCATGGATTGCCTGTTCTGCAAGATCATCGATCGTGAGATTCCCGCTGACATCGTCTACGAAGACGACGCGGTGCTGGCCTTCAACGACATCAACCCCCAGGCCCCTACTCACATGCTGATCGTGCCCAAGCAGCACATTGCCACCCTCAACGATATCGAGGAGGGCGATCTGGCGCTGGTCGGTCGGCTCCAGTATACCGCCGCGAAGCTGGCCTCAGAGAAGGGATTCGCCGAGGAGGGCTACCGGGTGGTGATGAACTGCAACGATCAGGCCGGACAGACCGTCTACCACATTCACATGCATCTGATGGGCGGTCGTCGCTTCACCTGGCCGGCTGGCTAGCCCACGGCGTGCGCCGCCGGCAGCCACCGCATGCATGACCTTTCTGGTGCCTTCTCGAGAGACCCGCCATGACCCGCTCCCTTTCCCGCGCAGACAATCTCATCCACCAGTTCGATACCGTGTTGAGGACCCTGGTGCCCCACGCGGCCGCTCCCACTCGTCCTTCGCCGGCGACCGATGAGGTCCACGATGAGCCGATGAGCGACGAGGAGCGCCAGCATGCCGCGGGTCTAATGCGTATCAATCATACCGGTGAGGTATGTGCCCAGGCCCTGTATCAGGGCCAGGGGCTCACGGCCAGGCTGCCGGAGGTGGGCGATCAGATGGAGCAGGCTGCCCAGGAAGAGATCGATCATCTGGCCTGGTGCGACGCGCGGTTGCAGGAACTGCATGAGCGGCCCAGCCGACTCAATCCGCTGTTCTATGCGGCGTCCTTTGGTCTCGGCGCCACGGCTGGCGCGGTGGGGGATCGGATCAGCCTGGGCTTCGTGGCCGCCACCGAGGAGCAGGTTGGCCATCACCTCGAGGCGCACCTTGTGAAGCTGCCAGCGGCAGATCAGCGCTCGCGCGCGGTACTGCGACAGATGGCCATCGACGAAGCACAGCATGCCCAGCTGGCGCTCGAGGCCGGGGGTGCGCGCTTCCCCGCACCGGTCAAGCTGGGCATGAAGCTGATGTCGAAGGTGATGACCAAGAGCGTCTATCGCCTCTGAGCCCGCTCGGCGCCTACTCCTCGACGATGGTAAAGGAGTGCGTCATCTCGACCCCGCCCTTGACCAGCATGATGGAGGCACTGCAGTACTTCTCGGCCGAGAGTTCCACGGCACGCGCCACCTGCTTCTCCTTCAATCCCTTGCCGCTCACGGTGAAGTGAACGTGAATCTTCGTGAACACGCTGGGCGTCGTCTCGGCGCGCTCGGCCTCGAGGCTCGCCACGCAGTCGGTGACGTCGGCGCGGGCCTTCTCGAGGATGTTGAGGATGTCGAAGGAGGTGCAGCCGCCCATGCCCATCAGTAGAAGCTCCATGGGCCGCGGGCCGGTGTTGCGGCCGCC
>Ga0207414_1000201_pt1 | contig 29549 bp, 28 predicted proteins | sample PonA231FremontCA_2_FD_187269 | JGI IMG/M metagenome (GOLD analysis project Ga0207414, IMG submission 187269) | Marine sediment microbial community from Fremont, CA, USA - Pond A23 Sediment 1 (SPAdes) | ecosystem: Environmental > Aquatic > Marine > Unclassified | place: USA: Fremont, California...
AAAGACGGCTACGATATCCCGTTGACGAAGGCGGTCTGCGACAGCGTCTCGACGCCCGTCATTGCCTCCTCGGGCTGTGGGTCCCCGGAACACATGGACGAGGTATTCACCGAGGGCGGCGCGGACGCCGCCCTCGCTGCGTCCATCTTCCACTTCGAGGAGTACTCCGTCGACGAGGTCAAACGCTATCTCGCCGAGCAGGGCATCCCGATCCGGATCTGAGCGGCGGCGGATCGACACCGGCGTTCGGCTAACGGAAGATTTTATCTCGCCGCACCCGTTTCTATGGGCAGTGCAATGGCGGTGACGATACGCCGGTGAAGTGGCAGTGTGCGTGGTGTGGACGGGAGTACGACTCCAAGGACCCACCGTGTGAGACCTGCGGCCACGAGGACTTCGAACCGATCGAGGAGGGGTCGGCCTCTCCCTTCGGAAGCGGATCGCTCGTGTGGGTCTGTCCGAACTGCGGGCGCGAACACGTCAAACACTCGCCGCCGTGCGCCCGGTGTGGAAACCACACTCTCGAGAAACGCGAGGCCGACGACGTCGATTTGAGCGAGGACGTCACGAGTCCGGGGTACCTCTCGGTCGGCAAGCCGTACCTGATCGGCGTCGTCGCCGTCGTCGGTCTCGTCGGACTTGTTCTCGCCGGCGTGATCCCACTGCCCGGCGTCTCCGGGCCGCCCGCACCGCCTAACGCCCCCGGCGACGCCGACCGGAGCGGAGAACTCGATCTCGCCGCCGTCGAGGCCGAGTTACACGGACGTCTTGACGACGAACGGGCGGCCGTCGGCGCCGGTGAGCGCGCCCGCGGCGAGGGGCTCGACGCGTACGCGGAGTACGCCACCCGCCACCGTGTCGCCGACCGATACGATCCCGACTACGGCGGCTCCGTTCCTGAGTTCGGGGCGTTCAACCCCCGGTGTTCGACCGCACCGACGTTCGGGATCGCCGAACCAGATGTCGACGTTTCGGCCTACGAGGACGAGACGGCTCTTGCCGGAGCGATCGCCGACAGCCTGTTGTCGAACGACGCGGTGCGTGAGGCCGCCCTCGACGAACGCAGGGCCGAGGGGGTCGATATCCACGTCGCCCCGGACGGGGCCGTGCTCGTCGGATATATAAGCTGCTGAGAAACTGCCTGTCCAGCGCCTTCGCCGTACTCAGGCTGCGGATTCGAAGGCGTCGGTGAAGGCGTCCGTTTTCGTCTTGACACCGGCCGCGCCGGCTTCGAGAGCGTCAAGCGGGTCGATGCTGCCATCGGTTTTGAGCGTGACCACGGGGTCAGTCTGGCCGCCCGACTGCTCGGGGTTCATGTCGTAGGTCGCGGTGGTGACGCCGTCGACCTCGAGCAGCGCCCCCTTTAATACGTTCATGAACGTGTGATCCTCGCCCTGCACTTCGATCGACAGTTCCGTCTCCAGATTCTCGATGACGCGTAGATCCATTGTGGGTAGGTAGGCGTATCGGCCGTATGAGCGTTACGGAGCCCCGACGCTTGGACGGATACGGGGGACCCCGGCGCATAGTACCGCCCTCACCCCTACTGGCGCGGGTGCTGGCGCGGGCAGATATTACTTATATCGGCGGGAACACCGAGGCTTGCCGGGGGCGAGCGATCCTGTCGTTGGGATCCCGGACAGGGGTCATATGCCGTCGTCAAGCACCCAAGCGGAGGACGCCGATGCGGTTACTGGGCTCCGAACAGGAGTAAAGAGTTTTGCGCCCACGGCGTGGAAGGGACTGTATGTCCACGTTCGAGTACGACGTCGCCATTGTTGGAGCCGGGACGTCCGGCTGTTACGCCGCGGCCACAATCGCCGGGGCAGGGTACGACGTCGTCATCGTCGAGCGCAAAGCGGAGAGTGAAGCGGGCCACATCGCCTGTGGGGACGCCCTCAAAGGTGCGGACAAGTTCCCGGAGTCGATCCCAAAATCCCACATCGAGGATTCCTTCACCAACACTGAGGTTGACCACGGTCGCTTCGAGATCCCTCAAGAGGGCGTGGCCCTCGACATCCCGGTCCCCGGCGAACTCGCCGTCATCGACCGCTACGATTACGGCCGCCGAATCCTCGAAGGGGCCGAACACGCTGGAACGACGTTTCACTACGACACCGTCGTCCAGGACGTCCTGCAGGACGACGATGGCCGAGTACACGGCTTTGAGGCGACAAAGCAGGGCAAACACCGGCGCTACGAGGCCGACATCGTCCTCGACGGCGCCGGCGCTCTCTCGCTCCTACAGGACAAAGCCGATCTTGAGGGGGCGAGTTTCGATACGAACGTCCGGTACTCGCAGTTCTCCTCGGCCTACCGGGAAGTCATCGAAGTCGACGAACCGGTCGAGTGGTCCGACGCGCTCGTTTTCAAGCCGACGAAGCGCTCGGCGGGGTATCTGTGGTACTTCCCGCGGACGCCAACGGAGATCAACGTTGGCCTTGGCTTTCAGATGAACGAGGAGCCGATGCAGTTGGTCGCCGACCTCCGGGAAGACGTTCGGAATCGCCCGGAACTCAAGAACGCCACCGTCAAGGACAAACTCGGGGCGGCGCTGCCGACCCGCCGACCCTACGATTCGGCGGTCGCCCCCGGCTACATGGCGATCGGCGACGCCGCCGCCCACGTCAACCCGGTCAGCGGCGGCGGGATCGCCGGGGCCGCCTACGCCGGCCAGTACGCCGGTGAGCAGGCGATCGAGGCACTGGATGCCGGCGACGTGAGCGAATCGTCGCTGTGGCGCTACAACGAGCGCGTCATGGAGCACTACGGCGGCCGCTACGCCGCTCTCGACGTCTACAACATCTTCTCGACATCGTATGACCTCGACGACCTGCTCGCGCTGCTCGCGTCGCTGCCCGCCGGGAAACTCTCGGACGCGCTATACTCGGGGTCGGCGAACGTGGGGCTGGGACTCAAACTCCGAGTGCTCGTCCGGAGCTTCGGCCACTGGGGAACGCTCAAGAACCTCTATGAGACGAAACGTCTCGCTGACCGCCTGCTTGAGCACTATGGGACATACCCAGACTCGCCCGAGGGCTTCTCCACGTGGCGGCGCGAGCGCGATCAAATCATGGACGAAATCTACGCAGAAACCGGCGCTGAGGCGAAGTACTGACGCTTCTCTGGGTATCAGACACACCTCAGCCGACGTCCTCTACCGTAGTTGAGCACAGAGCCAGAGCGACCGTCAAGCTATATACCACGAAACACCGGGCCACGAAACACCGGGCGGAGCGCGCCGACGTATCATCCACCCAGCAGTAGTGGGGAATTGCGACAAGTGTTCTTTATAGATTACCGTGATATTACTAGAAGAATACCATTCGATTTATTACGGGATCTCCCGAAATTTCACTCGGACGGCGGACAGCGGTAAGCGGACTTCCCCACCCCCCACCGGCTTACCCCGTCGTCTGTTTTCCGCTGGAATCTACTCCGGCGATAGCCCCGTTCCGACCCGATGGTGCGCTGGCGCAAACAGTGATTGATTCGCCCGCCGACAACAGCGTGGGTCAAATAAAAACCGGGAGTACGGTCAAACAACGGAAGCCAGGGGTGCGATTTGAACGCACGAACTCCCGATTACAAGTCGGGTGCTTGAACCACCCAAGCTCCCCTGGCACACATCAGCCGTCGTCGGATGTCACGGGGTCGTCGTTGATGGGCTTTTCGAGTTCGATCCGATGAGGTGCGTACCCGTGTCGCGAATAAAACGACCGCGCCGCGTCGTTTCGCGCCATCGCCTCCAACGTGACGGCATCTACGCCCACCGCTTCGAGTTCGCGCTCGGCCGCGGCGAGGAGCGCGCTCCCAACCCCAACTCCGCGGTCAGACGGTTCGACGTAGACATTGTGAATCGTCCCGCGCGTGATGTCCTGATCGTAGCGACCTGACTCTCGCCCAAACGTCACAAACCCAACGGTAACGCCTTCCCGCCGTGCGAGCAAGACGGTGTCGGTGACGGCATGTCTGAGCATCGTTTCGTGGATCGTCTCTCGGTTGGCCTCGGCTTCGAGACGAGAGCCGTACCGACGTTGATCGGCGGCGAGATCGACCCAGAGGTCGGCCAGTCGGTCCGCATCGCCCGTATCCGCCACCGAGATCGTCACATCCTTTGGGGGGTTTGGATCAGGGTCGGCCGCACGGTCGTCCGGTACGTCGGCCACCACGGCTATCGGTCGAGGGCCTCGACGCCGGCGAGCATGTCGCCGGTCAGCATTCGTAGCGCTGCGCCACCGCCGGTCGAGACGTGATCGAAGCCCTCGAGAAGCTCGAGTGCCCGGAGCGCGGAGGCTGTATCGCCACCGCCCACGATGCTCGTCTCCGCTCGCGTCGCGGACTTGTATAATTCGAGTGTCCCCGTCTCGAAGCGGTCGTCCTCGAAGACGCCGGCAGGGCCGTTGAGGATCGCGGTCCCGGCATCGTCGAGGATCTGGGCGTAGGCGGCGACCGTTCGAGCGCCGATGTCCATCGCCGGTGTGTCGCTCGGCAGTTCGCCGAGGTCGAGTTCGTGGCGTTCGTCGCCGCGCTCGACGGCGACGTCTCGGGGCATATATATCCGGTGACTAAAGTCGTCCAGCAGGTCGCCAGCGTTCTTGACCGCGTCGTGGCTCCGCTCGTTGACGACCCCAGCGGAGGCGGCCCCGAGCGAGACGCCGTCGGCCAGGAGGAACGCGTTGCCGACGATGCCGGCGGTCAACACCGAATCAGCGAGCCCCCGCTCGAGAACCGACCGCGCGACCTCGATGGAGTCGTCGACTTTCGCGCCGCCGAGGACGTACACGCGCGGTTCGGGACTCTCGGCAATGTTACCGAGAACGTCGATTTCGCGCTCCATCACGCGCCCGGCGTAGGGCGGCAACAGTTCTGGGAAGCCAACGATCGATGGCTGGCGGCGGTGGGAGGTAGCGAAGGCGTCGTTGACGTACGCGTCGAGGGCAGGGGCGAGCCGCTCGACGAGATACGTCTCCGCCGCCGCCTCGGGGTCGAACGACATGTACTCCTCCGAATAAAATCGGGTGTTCTCGAGGAGGATCGCGGCTCCCGGCTCAAGATCTGCGATCCGCTTGCGGGCGTCGGCGGTGAACGTCGAGTCGCTGTAAGCGACTGGGACCTCGAGAAGTTCGTCAAGCCGGTCGGCGTGCGCCCGGAGGTCGGTGAATTCCTCGCCGCCGGGGCGTCCCTGGTGGGCGAGCAACGCCACTCGCGCGTTCCGGCGGCACAACTCGGCGATCGTCTCGACATGCGCCCGGAGCCGGGCATCGTCGGCCAGCCCGTTGCCGCCCATCGGGCTGTTGATGTCAACGCGAACCCCGAGCGCGGCCCCCTCGGCATCGAGGTCGTCGAGCGTCCGTATCATACTGAAGCACTCAATTGGTCGTTACGAAAGCCTTGCGCAACGAGTCCGCGAGGACGGCGAAGCCAGGCCCGATCTGGACCGCAGCAGTTCCTGCGACGATCCGCTCCGCCGGCCCGGCGGGGCTGACAGAAGCCGTGTGGCTGGCTCGACGGCGCCGACAGCGCCCACTTGGCCGGCCTGACAAGGCCAACGAAACTGATCAAGCCGAAGGGTACTTTAGGATGTGTGCCGCCTACCCGAGTAGGAGACATAGTATGGGCACAGCCATCACAGATACCTATGAAAAAGGCCAGAAATTATTGGCTACGGACCCCATTCGTGCGGTGGTCGTGGTCGTGGCCGTGGTCCTGTTTCTCGACCTCGGCTGGCAGTTGGCTTCTGGGCAGACACCGATCTCCGAACTCGGCGTGCTCGTGAAGGACGGACTGATGCGGGGGCTGTTTTTCGGCCTCGCTGGGATCGGACTCTCGATGACGTACAGCATTCTGAACTTCGCGAACTTCTCTCACGGCGACTTAGTCACGAGCGGCGCTTTCGCCGGGATGATGGCGACATACGTCGTAGCGGGCGGCTTCGGGGCGGAAGCCAATCTGGGGTCGCTGCTGCTCGTCGGCGCCGGCGGATCGGTGTTCGGCGCCAGCCTCGGAATCGGGGTTGCCACCTCACCCCTCGCCGTGCTCGTCGGCGTTCTCGTCGCCGGGGTGTCGGCAATCGGCCTCGCGCTCGCGATCGATCGACTCGCATACCGGCCGATTCGGGACCGATCCGGAATAGCGCTGTTGATAACGAGTATCGGCGTCGCGTTCGCGCTCCGGTATCTCATCCAGTTCATCTTCGGGCCCGGTCGGCGTGGCGTGACGGCGTCGGGCGATGTGCCGAGCATTGCGGTTCCGCTCGTCGATGGGACTGTTAGTGTCAATCTTCACGAGATCTCGCTGGTCGTCGTTGCGGTCGTGCTGATGGGCGGGCTTCACCTGCTCCTCCAGCGGACGAAACTCGGGAAGGCAATGCGGGCGATGGCGGACAACGAGGACCTCGCCAGAGTCACCGGGATTCCGACGGAGCGGGTGATCCGATCTACCTGGATCATCGGCGCTGGCCTCGCCGGCGTCGCCGGATACATGTTCGTCATCTGGAACGGAACGCTGCACTGGTTCCAAGGGTGGGTCCTGCTGTTGCCGGTGTTTGCGGCGGTGATCCTCGGCGGGATCGGCTCGATCTATGGGGCCATCGTCGGCGGCCTCGTTATTGGCCTGGCGATGTCGGTATCCGTGGTCTGGATTCCGACCGGCCTCTCGCGGGCGGCTGCGTTCGTTGTCATGATCGTCATGCTTCTCGTGCGCCCAGAGGGCATCTTCTCCGGGAGGTCGACGGCATGAGCGACGCGACTGCCGACGATCCGAACACGGGGCTATCGGGTGCCATCTGGGGGCAGGACGCGGTGAAGCTGACGGCGTTGGTCGCCGGATTGTTCGCGCTTTATTTGATTGGTGGGACACTCCTCGAGTACGGTGTCCGACAGCAGGTCAACTCGATCGCCCAGCTTTTGTTCTACATCGCTGTGTTCGCGATGTTGGCGCTCGCACTCAACCTCCATTGGGGGTACACCGGACTTTTCAACATCGGTGTCATCGGGTTCATGGCGATCGGCATCTATACGACGGCCATCCTCTCAAAAGGGGCGATGGTAACCGAACCGGCGGCGGGATCGACGGGCGGGTTCGGCCTCCCACTGTGGCTCGGCATCATCGGCGGGGTGATCGCGGCGGCGGTCTTCGGTGGGCTCGTCGCGTTGCCCGCGTTGCGCCTCCGTGCGGACTACTTTGCGATCGTCACGATCGGCCTTAGCGAGATCGTTCGGTTCACGCTGCTCGAATCCAGCTTCCAAAGCATCGCGATCGCCGGGTACTACACCGGCCTCGGCGGTGGATCCGGGCTCATACTCGATTTCGACCCGACGGATCAGTTCCTCGCCTTTTTCGGGCTTTCGGAGACGTACGTGGCCGCCACGGAGTCGATCGGCACCCGACTCGGCTTGGGGTCGAACCCCGCACCGGTCCTTGACGGCCTCCTGTACGGGCTGCTTCTGCTCGTGTTCCTGATCGGGTTTTATATGACGCTACAGCGGATCGGCAACTCCCCGTTCGGTCGGGTATTGAAGGCTATCCGCGAGGACGAGGAGGCGACCCGTTCACTCGGCAAAGACACAAGCGGGTTCAAAATAAAGGCGTTCATGATCGGCTGTGGGCTGATGGGGCTCGCTGGCATCCTGTTTTACGCCGAGCAGGGCGCGATCACGCCCGACGCGTTCCGGCCGCGGATCACGTTCTTCGTGTGGATCGCGCTCATCATCGGCGGCGCCGGATCGAACACGGGCAGCGTGGTCGGCGGCGCAGTCTTCGCGGCATTTCTGTTCCGCGGGCCGCTGTTCGTTAAGAATATTGTCCAAGAGACGATCGAGGTTGACGCGGTCGACACGTTCGGCCAAGCCGTCGCGCCGATCGTCGGCTCGGCAAACCCGGTTCCGTTCTTTGTGTACACCATCGACAACATGCAACAGCTCCAACTCGCCATCATGGGGGTTGTGCTCATCTATCTGATGCACAACCGACCCGAGGGGATACTCGGCCACCGCAAGGAAGCTGCGAGCCCGATCGGGCTCGAACGACCGTCGATCAGTGGGTCGATCGGGACCACGTCGAGCGACGGCGACAGCACGGAGACGGATGAGGTGACGACAGATGAGTGATACCGAAGCGACCGATGCGGCCACGGAAACGGCCGTTTCAGGCAGATCTGACGCATCGGTCGAGGACCGCGAGGGGGTCGAGACGCACGATTCGGACGTCGAACGGGCGGCAAAGCACACGCCGAGTTCGATCCCGCTCCGCGTCGAGGGGCTCAGAAAACAGTTCGGAAGCATCACTGCCGTCGATGGCGCGAATTTCACCGTCGAGGAAGGATCGATCACCGGCTTGATCGGCCCGAACGGGGCCGGGAAATCGACGACATTCAATTGCATCACGGGGATCCACGAACCGACCGACGGGACGGTTTACTTTGAAGGGGAGGACATTACTGGGCTCTCGCCGAACCGGGTTGCAAACCGGGGGCTCGTCCGCACGTTCCAACTCGCTCGCGAACTTGAGGAGATGACCGTCATCGAGAACATGATGCTCGCACCGAAGGAACAACTCGGCGAATCGCTGTGGCGATCGGTGCTGCCGGTCGCTCGTCGGAGCGTCGTCGAACAGGAACGGGACGTGCTCGAACGCTGTTGGGAGATGCTCGAGTTCTTCGAGATCGATCACCTAGCTCAGGAGTACGCGGGTAACCTTTCGGGGGGGCAACGGAAGCTTCTGGAGCTAGCCCGAGCGTTGCTTACGGACCCGACGATGTTACTGCTCGACGAACCGTTCGCCGGCGTCAATCCCTCGCTTGAGGCGCGGCTCCTCGAGCACATTCACGAACTGCGTGGGGACGGGTACACGTTTCTCATCGTCGAACACGACATGGACCTGATCATGGAGAACTGCGAGCACATCATCGTGATGCATCAAGGGTCCGTCCTCATGGAGGGGTCGCCGGCCGAGGTTCGGTCGAACGAGGCGGTCATCGAGGCGTACCTCGGGGGCGACGTCGAATGAGCGACACAGACCAGCGGGTCGACTCCGGCGGCGCCAACAGGGGCGCCAGGCGGTGGGAGGAAAGCATGCTCAAGGTGCGGAATCTCGACGCCGGCTACGGCGACTTACAGATCCTCTCAGATGTCGACCTCGATGTCAGGGGCAGCGAGTACGTCACCATCGTTGGGCCCAACGGGGCGGGAAAATCGACGGTCATGAAGTCCGTGTTCGGGCTCACAAACCGGATGGATGGCTCCGTCACCTTCGATGGGTCGGACATCACCGATACCCCCCCGGAAGAGATCATCTACGAGGGGATCGGCTATGTGCCCCAAAACCACAACGTGTTCGCGGGTCTCTCCGTCCAAGAAAACCTCGAAATGGGGGCGTACATCCTCGACGAGGTGCCTGAAGACGCCCTCGAGGCCGTCTACGATCGGTTCCCGATCCTTCGGGAACGGCGCGAGCAGCGAGCCGGAGCGATGTCCGGCGGCCAACGACAGATGCTCGCGATGGGTCGGGCGCTGATGCTTGATCCGGACCTGCTCTTGCTCGACGAGCCCTCAGCCGGCCTCGCGCCCGACCTCGTCGACGACATGTTCGACCGCATCGATCGCATCAACGGCGACGGGACCGCGATCCTGATGGTCGAGCAGAACGCCAAGGAGGCACTCAGACGGTGCGACAGAGGATACGTCCTCGTCGACGGACAGAACCGCTACGAGGACGTGGGCAGCGAACTGCTGGCCGACCAAGGCGTTCGACAGGACTTTTTGGGTGGCTGAGCCGAAAGAAGCCGCGGGTCAACGACCCCGCCCGAAGGCCGATCAGTTACCGCCGAGGGCTTCCTGGACCGCCGAGGTGTAGGAGTCCTCGTTCTGGTTGTACGCGACCTGTGCCTCGACGGTTCCGTCGAAGTCGCTCTCGAAGACGCTGGCGAACTGCTCGGAGAGCTGCTGGCCGTAGTCGTTGTTGACGTACAGCGTCGTGGCAACCTCGGCGTCGAGCTGTTCGGAGGCGACCTGTGCCATCACGCGGCCCTGCAGGAGGTCCGACGGGGCCGTCCGGAAGATGTAGTCGTCGTCCTCGAGGTTCGTCACCGACAGCGCCGTCGACGAGGGCGAGCAGCCGACGACCTGGTTCGGAATGAGCGCCTGCTGTGACACCGGGACGTTCACACCGGATGACGCGGAGCCACAGATATAGGGAACGCCGGCGTTGACAAGCGAGTTCGCCGCCTGGATACCGGTGTTCGGCGACGTGTTCGTGTCCTCGAGTTGGGTTTCGACCTGGATGTCGACATCCGCGTTGTTGACTTGCATCGCCGGGATCTCGGCAGCGTTTATCATTCCCTCGCCGACGGAGGCGAGGTTCCCGGTTTCGGGGAGGAGAATGCCGACATCGACGGTCCGACCGAACCCGCCCTCAATCGTGTCCGCGGAGGGACCCGCGCCGTCCGGGTTGTCACCCTCGAAATTCAGCGTATCGGTCGCCTCCGTCCCGCCGTCGCCGGTGAACTCCCAGACGTCGTAGGCGGCGTTCGCCGGGTCGCCGGCCTCGTTGAAGTTGACGTCCGAGGACGCCCCCTGGTAGTTGACCGGGTCGCCGTTGGCGACGGCCTCGACCCCCTCGACGAAGTTGTCAGGGGTGACCTCCATTCCGTCGGGGTTGGCCACGTTCCGCATCTGATCGCGGATGCCGGTGCCGCTGTTTTCGCCCGCCGCGACGTTCGCGAGGATGCCGACGGCGACGGAGTCGTACGACTGGGTTGTGAACACGCCGGGGGCCTCGCCGTACTCGTCCTCGTAGAGGCCGCTAAAGGCCTCCTGAGCGGGACCGCCTGCGGCAGGCGCCGTCCCGACGACGTTCTCCATCGGATTCCCGACCTGTTGTTGCAGTTCGCCGTCACGGAGGCCGTCAGGAACGATGATGTCCTCGCTCCCGTCGCTCAACTGGTAGTAGTCCCGAAACAACGTGTTGCCGTCCTCAGGATAACCGATGACGTTGATAACGTCGACGTTAACCTCACCCATGTCGTCGCCATTACCGCTGCCGTTACCCTCCATGTCGTCGCCATCACCGTTACCGTTACCATTGCCGTTGCCGCCGCCGTTACCGGTGCAGCCAGCCAGGGCCGCGATACCGGTGACACCGGCACTTTTCAGTACGTCACGTCTGTCTATCTTTCTCGACATGCTACCGCTTTATTACAGACCGCCTGACATAAATGTATCCACGTGTCCACTGATGTGTAGTATTGGGGCGTATTCATCCGTGCGCCGATACTGGCTTCGGCGTGTATCTGTCGGTCACCGTCGATGTCTGCTACGAGAGCATTCGGCTCAGATAACTCATATCGGGGGATCGACCACTCCGGATGCCGGCGGCGGGAGCAACACCTCCCCGTCGGGGTGGTCCGTCCGCCACTCACGCCACGTTGATATCGTCGAGGAACGTATCTCAAGACGACGTTCCGCTTCCGGGCCACAGATCGCTTGCGCAAGCATCTGCGACCAGTACGATCCCGTGGTCTCGTCGTACATGACGAGGTTTCCATTGTTGCTGACCCCCGCTTCGCGGTCGGAAAACACCCGCCCGTCCGCCTCGGCGGCGGCCGTGTAGATCCCCGGTGGAACCCACAGCAGTCCAGACACGTCGAAGCGCGCCGGGTCGCCGTCGACGCGTCGGTCGGCGACCATCCCGCTTCGACAGAGCGGGCAGTACGTCACGAGAACCGGCCCGTCGAGGGTGTCATTGATTATCTCGTGAACGTTCAGTACTGTGAGGGGGTATGCCCGCGCCACAACGTCGTTTTCGATACCGATAACAGTCGCCTCGTCGTCCAATCGCCGATATCCGTCCGGGTCGTCGGGCCACTCCCCGGGAGCTCCGAACGACGGGTCGTCGATGGCTCTGATGCCGCCGGGCTTGATATCCTCCGCACAGATCGTCGACGGCATCCCCTGTTCGGCGAGGGTCGGTGCGTCGATTTCACTCGCTTGGTCGTCGGCCGGAGACTCACGGCGCCCGTACCCGACGACACACCCGGCGCTCCCAGCAGCAAGGCCGGTGGCGGCCAGTATCGCTCGACGCCGCATACCCCTTCAGTCCGACTGATCGAACAAAGTCCCTGTCTGGCCGTGCGCGAGGGACGCGATTCCGGGGCGACGCTTTTGTGAAACGTCGACATTTTTCCGGAACGGTACTCTTTGATAACGCAGATATTCCCCGGGTGGGTCTTTGATCGCTCCGGCCCGCTCGCCGGGATCAGGCGAACTCGACGTCAGTGCATTCCTCCCGACAGGTTTCGAGAGCGTGCTTGGCGGCCATCCCGGCACCCTGGGCCGTCCGGTCGGTGCCGACACCGACTTTCAGGTCGACGCCGACCGATTCTCGAACGTGCTCGATCGCGTCGAGGTAGCCGGCTTCGTCGATGTCGTCGCACACTGCGATGATGTTGTCGCCGCCGACAAAGAACGACAGCGACTCGTGGGCCGTCCGCATATAGCGCATCAGTTCCGCGTACCCCTGTTCGATGTTTATAAACGAGTCGAACTCGTTGAGTTGGTCGGTGTACTTGCCGGTCGCGTCGTTGACATCGAAGTGAGCGAGCCGGACGTCGTTGTCAGTTCTGGCCTCGTCGACGATGGGATCACCGCGGAGGATCTCCCGTCGGTCGCAGTCTTGAGCGCTGCCGGCGTCCTGTAGCTGGCCGGTCGCGGTCCCGAGCGCCGCCGCGGGGGAGGTGTCGGCAGCGATGCTCAGGCTCACCGTCACCGGATACCGGTTACCGACCGATTCCTGGATTAGGGCGTGATCGGCGGTGTCGAGACCGTTGGTGACGGCAACCATATTGTCGAAGCGGGTGAAGAAGACGTAGCCTTCTCGATTCCCGATGAGCTGTGAGAGGTCGGCGTACAGCCGCGACTGGAGGGTCTGGAGGTCAACCTCCCGGCGTGGTTCGGGGGTCACCGTCCACGGCCCGTAGTTGTCGATCTGGATGAGCGTTACCTGGGCGTTTGTCACGCCGGTATATTCACGGCCGGCCGATATTTGCCTTGCCATCGGCGACGATACCGCCGGTGTCGGAACCGGGGGAACGACGATCGGGACAAACGGCGTGGTCAGCGGAACGCGGTAATATAAAAGACCGGCGGCGGTGATCCGTATCAGGCGTAGGCGTCGATGTCGACTTCCCACATATCGTGCTCACGCATCGCCCGCCCGACAGCGCGGTGGAACGCAATGATATCCTCGAACTCATCCTCCTCGACACCATCGAAGATGTCGGCTACGCTGACGACGCGGGTGTGGTTCAGCCGGACGGGTTCGTCGCCGTATTCCTCGACGAACTCCGTAGCCGAGAGCGGGAAGTCTTCCTCCTCGTCGAGTTTCTTCGCGAGCACCGCCTGTCCGTACTTTCGCATCCCTTCGGAGCCTTCCTCGCCGTCGGGGTCGTGGGGCCACTCCATATATTCTGGTGCGGGAGCCGGGATCAAAGCGTTTCCGCTCTCGGCCCGCCGACCGGCCAGACTGCCGGCGTATCCATCGGTGAAACGCTCGCAGTATTAAGTAGGGCCGCCGCCGAAGCGTGAATAAGACATCATGTCCACCGAAAGGGCCACTTCTCTCGGCGCGGAACAGGTGCTTGAGTTCCGCCTCGGCGAGGAGACGTACTGCGTTAGCATCGACTACGTGACCGAGATTGTCGATATGGGCGATTTGACGCCCATTCCAAACTCCCCGCCGCACGTCGAGGGTGTCATCGACCTCCGGGGGAACACCACCTCCATCGTCGATCCCAAGGTCGGTCTCGGGACCGACGGCGACATCGGCGACCGGATCGTCATCTTCGATTCGGACATCTTCGAGGACGAGCGCTCGATCGGGTGGGCCGTCGACAGCGTCGAGGAGGTCTCCGATCTCGACGCGGAATCGGTCGACGATTCCCCGATCGAAGGCAATCACATAAAAGGGCTGATCAAGCGCGAGTCGGGGTTCGTCGTCTGGATCGACCCGCGGGCGATGGGCGAGGAACTCGCCAGCGATGGCTCGGCCGCGGACGTGACCCCGGATCGATAACTGACCGCCGAGCGGTCATAACTCCGAGCGGTCGGCATGCGAGCGAACCCATAGCTCTCCGATCCGAGAAAGCCGCGTCCGATAGGAGTTGCCGTGTTCCTCGCGCTCTATGTACCCCTTGCCGCCGGGGCCGAGGCGGTCGACGTTGTAGATGACCTTCGACCGGAAGGAGTCAGTGTACTCCTCGCCGAGTTCGCGGGCAAGCGTCCCCGCGAGTTCCGACACCGACTCGAACTCCTCGTGTTCGCCGAGGGTAAACAGGATCAATTCCTCGAAGGGCTTGACGTTCGAGAAGGAGGCGACGGGGAGTTCGATGATGTGGCCGTCGCCGAAGCGCTTGGCACCGATGGTGGTCCCCCGCTCGTCGAACTCCTCTAGAAGTTCGCGGCCGACTTCCAGCCGTTCGGCGACTCGCTCGTCGTCGATATCGCCATCGAGGACGGACTCGAGGAGATCACATTGGCTTCTGAGCTCCTCTGCCAGTTCGGTCTCAAGATACTTCTCGGGGACGGTGTAGTAGGTGTGGATCCGGTCGCGGTCACCCTCGCGTTCGACCATGATCGAGTGGGCGGCGGTGGCGAAGGCGAACGAAACCGTCCGTGGCATCGCCGAGACGTTGACCCATACCTCGCTTCCGGTGTCCAACTCTCCGTTTATTAGCTCGTACGCCTGTTCGAAGGCAGCGTCGTAGTCGTAAACGTCCTCAACGACGTACTCCTCCGTCTCGGCCCCGAGCAGGTTCGTGAAGTCCTTCTCGAGTTTACTCGCGAGGTTCTTCGAGTACTCGACGTTGGCCTCGCTGCCGACCGCCCCCTCAAGCAGGACCACCCGATCGACATCGAGTTGATCCCGCACCAACGGCGCGATCAGCCGGTCGTAGTCGAAGCCGACCGGGACGATGTGGGTCTGCATATGCGGGAAATGTGGCTGGCGTGTATATAAACCACCAGTCTCGTGGCCCTCGTTCCGCGGTTCGCCGGTGCCGGCCTCGGAGACTAGACTCCTTCAGACATCGCGTGGCTACCGATACGGACATTGACTGGTCCGCCGGCGCGAACAGTCTTGCCCGCGTTATTTGAACGGGGCTTAAGAGTCCAAGACGGGGAACGGCCTCATCTTCCAGCGGGCGTCAGTCGAGCGGATCGTCGATTCTCTCCATGCCACTTAGGTTTTCGATCCCGTCTGGCTTGATAAGGATCTGTCCGCGGTCCCCGGGGGTGTCCGGGGCGTTCGGCTTGGCTCCCACAAGCGTTCCCGGATATGTGTCGAAGAACGGTTCCAACCGGAAGCCGTCGAACGGGAGGTCGTACTGACGCATGTGTTCTTGAAGATACCGAACGGCGGCCTGCTCGCCGACGAGGAAGCCATCGATGCCGTCCGTTCGGTAGTGGATTCCGGCCCAGTTCCGGCCGAACGCCATGTTGGCGGCGAGTTTGTTGAGTTCGTCATTAACCGTGACGGTGCTATCACGAGCGCCGTCGATTTTTTGCTGGGTGGCAGCGATGGTTCCACCAGTTCCTCCGGATTCGTCGGCTATCGTCGAGAGCGTCGTTTGTTGCACGTTGGTGGTTCCGCCACCTTCGAGGTGCGCGTTGGTCGTCCCGTCCGCGATCGGTACGACCATCTGATCGTTGCTGAACGCGTGGGTTCCATCGAACATCGCCTTGAGTGTTGTCACGCAGGCGCCAGCGACACCGCTGTGACCGGCCGGAAACGAGGGGTGGGTTGGCGACCCCTCGGTGTAGGCCTGCGGTAAGAGTGAGCTGCCAAATCCGCCGTTGGACGGTTCTTTTTCGGTTTTCTTCAAGACATCTGAGTCCAACACGTTCTCCGGAATGTCGAACGACCGCTCCCGCTCTCGCTGTGCGTGAATTCGTCCGCCGTACTCCTCGGGCCGAAGCCGTCGGTGGAGCTTCCATTTTCGATACCAGCAAACGTTTTGCCCGGAGATGAACACGTTCACAACGATATCCAGCACGTCGTTCGACCCGAAGTTGATGAACGGTCTGCCTGTCCCAATCTCGTCCGTACCTGTTCCGTACGGAATATTTGGATCGAACGGAACCCCCATTCCCAGCAGAATCTCGGCGGCGTCCCGAATCGAAAGGTATGGGACCTGCCGGCGGACCTTGTTCGCGAGGTCTCGACCCGTGATGATGTGACGCTGGACCTGCTTGTCGGGGTCGTCTTTTCTTACAACCAGATTCGGCGGGGGATTCACGTCCGGAACGGGAACGCCGTTTTGAACCTTCTTCCACGTCTCGAAGTCCGTGAGGTAGTCCGGGCCATCAAACGTGAGTGTCGTATCGCCGCTGTCGAACGTTACAGAGGCCTCAGCGCCAGTCAACACCCGAATCCGTTGGCTCAACGGGATTGCTCCCCGTGGAACGGCCTTCCAGAGGAACTGTGAAATACGCGGCCCCTTCTGTGCCCCGGGAACGATGCCGCGGAACAGATTGTCACTGCTCAGGTCGTAAGCTCTTGGATCGGCGTCGCTTCCTGGGCCGTTGTATCCGGACATCCCTTCGAGTTCGTCGACGGCACTTGAGATCATCGTGTTCGAGTCGTAGTCCCCGTACTGTACATCGCGACACGACGCTCGCCAGTACAGTTCCACCATCTCTGCCCCCGACTGGTCGCTGGCGAATGGCGGGTGCGGGCGGATCTGGAGCATGTGAGGGTCGGCCCCGGACTTCTGAAACGCCAGCGCTCCGTGCGGTTCAACCAGCCTGCGCGGCCGGTCGTCCCCGTCCTCAAGCATGATATCGTTGAACGCATCGATACTACCGTCTTCGAGTGCCTCCACGAGGCTCCGATACGCCGCCTCAGTTGGTACGCCGTCCGCGTCGTGTTCGAGCGCCTTCCCGAAGTTGGTGACCGGGTCGTCGTCCCCGACGCTCTCGTCGGTCCGATACGTCGCCTGCAGGAGCTGCTGTCGTGCGACGCGGTTCCGTCTGAGAAACGCTTCCTGTCGTCGACGCTGTTGCTCGTCAGTCATGTCCAGGTTTCGTTGTTTCGTGCCTGTTCGCCGAAGAATCCGGTCGCGAACTCATACCTGTCCGTTTGCACGCCGTTGCCGACCGTGCGTGGCACCTCGAACTCGACGCGGAGTCCGTGTTTTGTCCCAGGCTCGAAGGCGTTGGGCGTCGCGTTCCCGAGGAGGATATCAACCACCGACGCGGAACCGTCGCCGTCCAAGATGACGCCGGAGCCAACGTTGCCGAGGCCGATTAATGAGGCTAGCGATGACGTGTACGCCCGTGTCGCTGCAGTCACGTCGTCATCGCTATCGATAGTTCCGTACGACACGGTCGTGTTTATCAACTCGTCAAGCTCACCCTCCCTGCCAACTGGGATAGATTCGCTCAATGCGCCTCGCTCCGGTTCCGGTTGTCCGTTTTCCTCGTCCGCTTGCTCCGCCCCCAGCAGCGAGACGTACCCCGGGTTGTCGTCGATTCGAAAGATGAATTCGATGACACCGTGATCGCCCGGTTTGACGTCCGCCAGTTCACAGATCGGCGCATCGACGTCGTTCGTCGGGGTCGGATACTCGCTACTGGTTTCGACCCGGGTTTCAACTTGGGTTACCGACTTCCGCCACGCGACTTTGAGATCCAATTCGCCAGCTGTAACGTTGTTTTTTGAAAACTCCTCGGTGTCGCTAAAGAGCGCCCTAGTTCCCAGACCGACACCGGCCGATGTCGCCCCGATTACGGCGAGCCCTGCCAAAGCCTGACGCCGTGAGACTGTCAAATCCTGCACGACGACCGGATAGGAATTTGTACACTTAATTACTGAGACGGTAAATCGGTCGCGCGCGATTTAACTACTCGTTTTATCGTACATTCACGGATATAATAGCCGATTAAATCGATGTATCGCGACATCATCCAGCAAATATGGCTGGCATAGACAGAACACGCACAATCGAAATATCGGCTTGGTCGCATCCGGCCGAGGCGGTGAGGAGTATATAGGTGATATGCGTGGGTAACAGAGCAAGTAGCACTGACTTCACGACCGTCAGTGTGTACGAATTGAGCTATCCTCGCTACCGCATCTTGATGCCCTCACGCCACCCGTGAGTGACGTGAGCGTGCGTTTGAGTTCGTATCCGTTTACAGTGAAACGCGAACGTCCGGCAGTCGGGGTGAATCTCTCCGGCATCATCGTAGGCCTTGCACCGGACGTATATACCGCGCTCCTCTCCTTCGGGGATACGTGTAATTGATGCGAGTACGTAACCGCCCCGCCTGAGTCACTCGGTCGTGTCGATGCCGAGCGCCTCGTTCGTTCCGCAGTAACACGTCGTCGCGTTGAACCCGAAGCCGAGTGCGCCGACCGCCGCAAGTACCCCGGCCTTTCGCTTGCCGCGTTTGAGTCTACGTAGCGCCACCACGGTCAGCACGACGGCGAGCAGCCCACGGACGAGACGGTCACGACCACCGACGTTCTTTGTGAACGACATACGACTCCGTTGGTCTTCAACTGATTTGTATCTTGACCCAATGTGCCCGATCATGTCGGACGGGTTTTTGCCGAACCTGTCTGTCAGTCTGATCCGAGTGGGTTGATTCCGTCCCGGATATCGAAACCATAAAGCTACCGCTGGTCGTTCATTTCATATCGTATCGATTGGTTCAGGGGTTCTCGAACGCGTGTGGGGCAGCGGACGAACCCGAAGCGGCAAAGCACGGATCGACGCCGCGTGGACCGACTCAACGAGACGCAAACGGGGCCAGGCGCTCACGGACACCAACTGAGGCTACGACCGACGATCATGGCACGTGACACCGACATCTCGAACGTCGTGTTGATCACCGTCGATTCGCTCCGGGCGGACGCGATCGGCGCGTACGACGCCGAAGAGCGCGCCCCAGACGTCGAAGGACACACCCCGGAGATGGACGCTCTCGCCGAGCGTGGGACCGTCTTCGAGGACGCCTTCGCGACCGGCAACTGGACGCCGTTTTCTTTTCCGTCGATTATGGCCTCCAGACCCGTCTTCGCCGACTCCGATCGGATCGGCGTCGCCGAGACGCCGACACTCGCGTCGACGCTATCTGACGCCGGCGTCTCGACCGGCGGGTTCAACGCCGCGAACGGGTTTCTCACGGAGCACTGGGGCTACAACGAGGGGTTCGACGAGTTCGAGCCGTTCGTTGCCAGCGTCGGGTCCAGCATCTACAGCCGCTATCTCGCCACCCACCCGACGGTCGAGGCGTGGCTCCAGTTGGCGACATCACCGGTCCGGCGTCTGGGGTCGTGGCTCCGCGGAGAGGCCGACGACCGGCCCTTCCTCGACACCTCCCGGATGTTTGATGTCGAACACGCAGCGAGCGAGTTTCTTGAGTCGACCGACTCGCCCTTTTTTCTCTGGGTGCACTACATGGACACCCACACGCCCTACGTGCCGGCCCCGCGGTACATTCGGGACGTGTCCGACGGGTGGGTCGGCACCCACCGGATGCTGCACGCCCACACCCGAACCGGGTTGGGGTGGGACGTCGACGAGCGAACGCTCTCGGAGCTCCGGACGCTGTACCGGGCGGCCACCCGGCAGGTCGACGCCAGTATCGGCCGGCTCCTCGATGCGGTCTCCGAGGGCGGGTTCGACGACGAGACGGCCGTCGTCCTCGCGGGTGACCACGGCGAGGAGTTTCAAGAGCACGGCCACCTCGCGCACTACCCGAAGCTCTACGACGAGTTGATCCGCGTTCCGCTGGTCGTCGACGTCCCCGGGGCACCGGCCCGCCGGGTCGAGGGGCCGGTCGGCCTCGACGCGATCCCGCCGACCGTTGTGGACCTCGCCGGCGTCGACTCCCCCGACGCCTGGCTGGGCGAGTCGCTGACCCCGAGCGTATTTGATGGGGACGCGCCGTCCGACGATCCCGTCGTCTCGGTTACGGTCCGCGGCGAGGATGTGACCGCACAGCCGATCCCGCGGTCGCTCGCCGACGGCGACTTGCTCGTGAGCGTCCGGGACGGCGAGTGGACGTACATCGAGAACGTCGAAACGGGGACGACGGAACTGTACGAACGGTCCACCGATCCGACCCAACAGGACGATCGCTCCGCGGATCCGACGCCGGAACAACGCGACATCGTCCGGGAGTTCGCGTCGATCGCCGACGCCCACGCCACCACACTACGGACGGAGCGGACGGACCGGGGCGACGAAGTAGACGACGACCTCGGGGCGCGCCTCGAGGCGCTCGGCTACCGGTAATGCGGTCGTTCCTCCGACGTCTCTTGGCCGGTCCGCTCGCGGCCCGTCTCCGCCGGTTCGTTGCCGTCGGTGCGTTCACCGCCGGGGTCCAGATGGGAGCGCTGTGGCTGTTCGTCGACGGTGCCGGAGTAAACTACATCATCGCCGCCCTGATCGCTATCGAATTCACGATCATTCTTTCGTACGTGCTCAACAACGCCTGGACGTTCCGGGCGACACAAAATAGCGGCCCCATCGAGTACTTACTCGGCCTGTGTAAGACCAACGTCGTCCGTGGAACGGCGATCCCGCTCCAATTGGCCATTCTTTACGTTCTCGTAGAGTGGCGGAGCGTTCCGTATCTGGCGGCAAACGCGGTTGCTATCGTCTTCAGCGGCATCTACCGCTACGTCCTCGACGCACGCTGGACGTGGGGATGAGCGGTCGTGAAGCCGTGGCCGTCGCTGGCTCGAACCTCAGCGACCCCTGTTCGACACGTGGGTTTATTTGACTGTTCGTCAAAATAGTCGAATGGTGGTACCAATGAGCAAGCAGATCCTGATGATCGTCGGCGACTTTGGCGAGGACTACGAGATTATGGTGCCGTTTCAGGCGCTCGAGATGGTGGGCCATGAGGTCCACGCCGTCTGCCCCGACAAGGAAGCCGGCGAGACGATCAAGACCGCGATCCACGACTTCCGCGGCGACCAGACGTACATGGAGTCCCGCGGCCACAACTTCGAATTGAACGCGACGATGGCCGAGGTAGAGCCGAGCGACTACGACGCCCTCTGTGTTCCCGGTGGGCGCGCCCCGGAGTACCTCCGGACCCACGAGCCCGTTATCGAGGCAGTTCAGCACTTCTTCGAGGCCGACAAGCCGGTCGCGGCGGTGTGTCATGGCCCACAGATCCTCGCGGCCGCCGACGTTCTTGACGGCTATGAGATCACCGCTTACCCGGCGGTTAAGGCCGAGTGCGAAGCCGCAGGCTGTTCGTGGGTCGATGGCGTCGTCACCGACGGCAACCTCGTGACCGGGCAGGCGTGGCCGGATCACCCCGAGTGGCTGTCGGCGTTCATGGACCTCCTTGGCGACGAAGTGAGCCACGGCGAAGCGCTCGCGGCGGCCGACGACTGACCGTCGTAATGGGCCGTGTGGCGACCGGAGGCGGTGTCGAACCGGGCGGTCGATAGCGTCAGTCCGCTCCAAGCCCGAAGTGATCGTCGACGTTCGCTTCGGGGTTTGCCGTCGTAGTGGCGGAAACGGCGACGGTCACAACGAGACCGAGAAGCATACAGTAGATCGAGATCCCCCACCCGAGGTAGGTGTCGGAAAACAGGGTGAGAGAGCCGACGCCGACCTCGGGCAGGAAGTTGAACGCGATGTAGACGGCTTGGGAAGCGCCGATCCCGGCGACGAGTCCGGCCCCGGTCGTCCGTCGCCAATACAGCGCAACGATGACCGGAAGGGCGAGTTGTGCGAACCCGCCGAATGCGAGGTCGCCGATGCCGACGAGGATCGATCCGACCGTCGCCGCGCCGAAGGCCTCCGCCTCGGCCCAGACGCTCGCCGCGAGGGCGCCGACCGCGAAGACGACGACACCGGCCCGGCCGAGGCGGTCCTCACCCGTTTCAGAGAGGTCCTTGTCGACGAGCGGACGGTAGATGTCGCGGGTGAAATACGACGAGCCGGACAGCAACATCGAGTCCGAGGAGGACATCATCGCAGCGATCGCACCCGCAACGACGAGGGCGGCGAACCACGCCGGGGTGTACTCCGCGAGGACGACCGGGAGGATGCTCTCGCCTGCGCCGATGTCCGCTTCGAGGCCGAGGCCGCGTCCCCAGGTGCCGAGGAGGAACGCGGGGACGAAAAGCAACAACACGAGGAGCGGCCACAGCGCGAACGACCGCTTCAGTACCGTTTCCGAGGAGGCAGTGAAGAACCGCTGGTTAACCTGCGGGAACATCGCCACGCCGAATGCGATCGAGATCGCGAACGTGAGCATCGTCCCCGCGGTGTAAAACTCGCTGCCCAGAGCGAGGAACTCGGGGTTCGTCGCTTCGAGGCCGGCATTGATCGTTCCGATCCCGCCGTCGACGGCGACGAGCACCCACAACAGCGCGCTCCAGACCGCCAATAGCATGAATGCGCCCTGGAGGGTGTCGGTCCAGGCGATCCCGCGCATCCCCGCCAGCACGACGTAGACGATCATAAATCCCGTTATTAGAGTCGCTCCGGCGACGAAGGGGACAGTCCCGTCTGTGAGGGCGGACAGCGCCCCGCCCGCGCCGATCTGTTGGAGCATGACGTACGGGAACAGCCAAAACAGCGAGACACCGGCGACGAGCGCGCGGATCGCTCGCGACCCGAACCGGTCACCGAGCAACTCACCCAACGTGACGTAGCCGTAACGCTGCCCCAACAGCCACTGCTTGTAGCCGACGACGTACCACAGGACGGCGAAGATAAGCCCGTCCATGAGCCCCATCACGAGGATCCACTCCGGCCCGAAGGCGTAGGCGGTGTCGGGCCCGCCGAAGAACGTGAACGCGGACAGGAGTGTCGCGAAGACGGTGAACAGTAGTACGACGGTCCCGAACGTCCGACTCGCCAGGTAGAAATCCTCCGCCGCACGATCGGTTACCCGGTAGGCGGCGAGGCCGACCCCGAGCGCGACGAAGAGGTAGCCGATGATGATTCCCATCTGGAGGCCGACCGTCATGTCGTTTCACCCTCCGGTTCAACGATCCAGAGCCCCCACGCGCGCCGGGAGAACGCCCTGAAGACGACCGACGCGACGAGCATCCAGCCGATATGCCACCACAGCCATACCGGGAGCCCCCAGACTATGCGGTCAACACCCCACAAAAACCACGGGACAGCGAGCGCGAGGAGCGCAGCCATCACCACCGCCCATCCGTAGCGTTCGGCTGTTGAAGCCATATCGTTGAATATAATTGTAGCTCCTCGTATTAAGGAACACCGATTTTCGATCGAAGCCGTGTATTGAAGATCAATATTCTTCACACTGATGTGCGTCACACGATCCTGCCCGGATAGAGGCGACGGCCCGTCCCAGCCCAACATCACCCCCCAACCCTGAACGAGAGGTCCAATGCGTCGGCGCTGTGCGTCAGCGATCCGAGCGAGACGACATCGACCCCCGTTGCGGCGTATTTGGGGAGTGACTCGAGAGTGATACCACCGCTGGCCTCGGCCACGACACCCTCCGGAAGGGCCTCGGTGGCGGCCTCCGTTTCGGCCGGCGTCATGTTATCGAGAAGGACGATATCCGCGCCTGCTTCGGCGGCCGCGACCGCCTCAACTTCGGTTTCGGCCTCGACCTCGATCCGGGTCGCGAACGAGGCGCGGTCGCGGAACCGCTCGACGGCCCGTTCGACCCCCAGTTCGGTGACGTGATTGTCCTTTATCATCACCATGTGTGAGCAGTCGAGTCGGTGCGTGTCGCCCCCACCGGCCGCGACAGCGCGCTTTTCGACACCCCGCAACCCAGGTGTCGTCTTCCGGGTGCCGGCGACGGCGACGTCGTCGGAGACGCGACGGGCCGCCTCGACTGCGTTCCGGGTCCGTGTCGCGACGCCCGAGGCGTGGCCCGCGATGTTGACCGCCACGCGCTCGCCGCGAAGCGTCTCTCGGGCCGGGCCGTCCGTCCGGAGAAGCACCTCTCCCGGTTCGACCCGGTCGCCGGTGCCGACCGCTGCCGAGGGCTCAACCCCGAGATACTCGAAAACCTGCGTCGCTGCCTCGATTCCGGCGGCGATCCCGCGTTCTGTGGCGACGAGTCGGCCGTCCGTTTCTCCCGGGACATCGTTTGTCACGTCGTGGTGGCCGAGGTCCTCGCGGAGCCAGGCCTCAATTGTGCTGGTCGGAAGCATCGGTTCAGTCGGCGCTTGCCTCCGGAGCATCGACAAGATAGTGGGTGCCGACGCTCTCGTCGTTCTCACTGGCGGCACGCGCGATCAACAGGGCCGCGGTGACGGCGTGGCGGAGTTCGTACAACGACCGCGAGGTTCGAGTGCGAACGTAGGCGTCAACCTCGCCTTTGAGCCGGCGGAGAACCGACTGTGCGTGCACGAGATCCTCCGGGCTGCGCTCGAGTCCGACCTCGCCGTCCATCACGCGCCGGAGTCGATGGAACTTCTCGCGGGCGAACCCCTCGGGCAGTGCCGGATCCCGATTCCGCAGTTCGGGTGGCTCGATAGTCGCCGTCTCGTGGCCGGCCGCATCCGCACCAGCACGCAGCCCCCAGACGAGCCCCTCCAGCAGGCTCGTCGAAGCCAGCCGGTTCGCGCCGTGAACGCCGGTACAGGCTGTTTCGCCGACCGCGTAGAGGGCATCCAGCGAGGTCCGCCCGTGGTCGTCGACGGCGACCCCCCCACAGACAAAGTGCTCTGCGGGCGCGACCGGGATGCCGTCGGCGTAGTCGACGCCGTTGTCCTCGCACAGCGACGCGAGGTCCGGGAACGCCTCGGCGAACGCCAGCGGCGAGACGTCCAGACGGACCTCGCCCGTCGCCTCGCGTTCGGCTTTCACCGCGCGGGCAACCACGTCGCGAGGGGCGAGTTCGGCGTCGTCGTGATACGTGGGCATGAATCGTTCACCGTCGCTGTTCCGCAGGATAGCACCCTCCCCGCGGACGGCTTCGCTCACGAGGAACTGCCCGTCGTCGCCGTCGCGGTTTCCATCGCCCTCCGTCGCGGCACGTGCTGCCTTGCTGCACACCGTCGGGTGGAACTGGACGTACTCCATGTCCGCAACGTCCGCGCCGGCCAGCGCGGCCATCCCGATGCCGTCACCGGTCATACCGTCCGGGTTGGTGGAATCGGGGTAGAGTTCGCCGATGCCGCCCGTCGCGAGCACCGTCGCGCCCGCAAAGGTGGGCGTCACGTCCCCGTCGCGTTCCAGTATCGCGCCGTACACCCGTCCTTCGTGGCGGATCGGTTCGAGCGCTGCGGTGTCCTCACAGATCTCGACGCCGTCGTGTGCGTCGAGGTAGTTCAAAAACGGCACGTGGATCGCTTTGCCCGTCGAGGCGTCGACGTGAAGGATGCGCTCGTCGCTGTGGGCGGCCTCTCGGCCGAGATCAAGGCCGTCACTTATCGACGTTCCCGCAGTTTGCTCGTCCGTCGACGCCGCCGGTCTCTCGCCCGACGGCGTCGCTGTGCGATCAAACTCGATGTCGAGCGTCTCCAGTAGTACGTCTTTGACAGCGTCGTTGGCGTTCTCGACGAGAACGTCGACCGCTTCGGGGTCGGCAGTGCCGTCGCTCGCTTTGAGGATATCGCGCTTGAATTGGTCGGGATCGTCCTTCGATACGGCGATGCCACCCTGGGCCCACCAGGACGACGCGCCCTCAGGCTGGGTGGCTTTCGACGCAACCGTCACCTCAGCACCCTCGCGCGCCGCCGCGAGCGCAGCCGCACACCCGGCGATACCCGATCCGACGACGAGTACGTCGGTTGTTCGTTCCGTCATACTCAGACCTCCAGCATCCGGTCGAGTGCCAGTTCCGCCCGCTGTTTCTCCTCGGGGGTGACCTCGATGACGTTTCGCTCGCGTCCCTCGACCAGTTCCTCGAGTACCCACGTCAGGTAGTTGGGGTCGATCTGCCGCATTGCGTTGCAGTCCATGCACGCATCACCACACAGCGGAAGCACGTTCACCTCCGGATGCCACCGCCCGAGGTGGTTGGTGAGGTGGATCTCCGTGCCGATCGCCCAGGTGTCCCCGGGGTCGGCGTTCTCGATCGTCTCACAGATCGTGGCGGTCGAGCCGGCCGCGTCGGCGGCCGCAACGACTTCGCGGCGGCACTCTGGGTGAACGATCACGTTCGCGTCGGGGTGTTCCTCACGGACCTGCTCTATGTGGTCCACCCGGAACCGCTCGTGAACCTGGCAGTACCCGTCCCAGAGGATGATATCGTTCTCGACGGCCTTGCTCGTGTCCGTGCCCTCGGCGTCCCAGGGGTCCCACTCGACGGTCTCATCCGCTAGGCCGAGTCGGTGGGCCGTGTTCTCCCCGAGATGTTTATCAGGAAGGAAGATCACCTTGTCGCCCCTCTCAAAGGCGTACTCGAAGGCGCGGTGGGCGTTCGAGGACGTACAGACCAACCCGCCCTGTTCCGCGCAAAACGCCTTGAGATCCGCGTAGCTGTTCATGTACGTGATGGGTACGATCTCGGTATCGTCGTCGACGGCAGCGGTGAGTTCCGCCCACGCGGCGTCAACCTGCAGCGCCTCGGCCATCCCGGCCATGGGACAGGAGGCCTCCATCGATGGCAGGATTACGGTCTGGTCGTCGTCGGTAATGATATCGGCCGACTCGGCCATGAACGTCACACCCGCGAAGATCACGTACTCCGCGTCGGCTTCGGCAGCGCGCTTTGAGAGCCCGTAGGAGTCCCCGATAAAGTCGGCGTGCTCCACGATCTCGCGGCGCTGATAGTTGTGACCGAGCACGACGACATCGTCGCCGAGTTCCGCCTTTGCGGCCGCGATCCGGTCGCTTCGCTCCGCTTCGTCCAGCGCCCGGTACGCGGGAGGGAGTTGCTCAAGATGATCGTACTTAAACAGGCTAAGATCTGTTTCGAGGTCCGCCGTTTCCATTTCGTTCATAATCGTTCTCCGGATGTATCTCGACACACAGGACCCCGTATTGATAAGTTTTTGTCTTCAAGAGACGTATAGGGGTACAATCTTATTTAGAAGGTGATCTATGAAACGTCACCAGCGTTGGTAGCCGTCCTTGGCAGCGAGAAGTATTATTCCCCGGCTACCGATGGATAGTAACAGAGCCGCCGCTCCGCGGGACGGAAGCCCTTAGTCGCAGGCAGCCGACCTCGCCGGTATGGATACCGACGAACTCGTCACCGCCGTCAAGGACGGCGATCTGCGGCTTCACGAACTCGAACAACGTGCCGACGCCGACGTGGCGACGGCGGCCCGCAGGCAGCTCCTGGCCGACGAGACTAGTGCGGATCTCGACACCGTCGGGGCCTACGCCTTCGACGCTGCCACAGCCGAACCCAACATCGAGAACATGGTCGGGGCGGCGCAGGTGCCGATGGGCGTCGTCGGCCCGGTCGCCATCGACGGCGGCGCGGTCGACGGCGAGCCGTACCTCCCGCTCGCGACGACCGAAGGCGCGCTCGTCGCCTCTGTCAACCGCGGTTGTGCGGCGATCCGAGCAGCGGGGGGTGCAACCGCCCGTGTACTGAAAAACGCCATGACCCGCGCGCCGGTGTTCAGAGTGGAAGATGTCGCCGAGGCGAGCGAGACGGCGGCGTGGGTCAAGGACAACGTCGACCGCCTCGCGGCGACCGCCGAGTCGACGACGAGCCACGGGGAGTTGCGGGACGTGACGCCCTACGTTGTCGGCGACAGCGTCTTTCTCCGGTTCGCCTACGACACGAAGGACGCGATGGGGATGAACATGGCCACGATCGCGACCGAGGAAGCGTGCGAGGCTGTCGAGGCCGAGACGCCCGCCGACCTCGTCGCGCTGTCGGGAAACCTCTGTAGTGACAAGAAGCCGGCCGCGATAAACAGCATCGAGGGGCGCGGTCGGACCGTCGCGGCCGACGTGTCGATCCCCCGCGAGGTGGTCAAGAGCTACTTCGGGACGACGCCCGAGGCCATCAGTGAGGCCAACACGAGGAAAAACCTCATCGGATCGGCGAAGGCGGGGGCACTCGGATTCAATGCCCACGCAGCCAACACCGTCGCGGCGGCGTTTCTCGCCACGGGCCAGGACATCGCCCAGGTCGTCGAAGGCTCGAACGCGATCACGACTGCCGATGCCCGCGGTGGCGGTTCCACGAGCGACGCGAGTGGAGCCGCGTCGGACGCGAACGAGTCCGGCGGCGACCTCTATGCGAGCCTCACGATCGCCTCTCTCGAACTCGGGACCGTCGGCGGCGGGACGAAACTACCGACCCAGCACGAGGCCCTCGACATCGTCGGAGTCCGCGGCGGTGGCGATCCGCCCGGTGTGAACGCGAACGCGCTCGCGGAGATCATCACGACGGCGGCGCTCGCCGGGGAACTCTCCTTGCTTGGTGCGTTGGCTTCAAATCACCTCGCGAGCGCTCACGAGGAACTGGGTCGGTGAGCGACGCGGCCGAACGGCGGGAAAGCTGCTCCGTCAGTCGGCCGTCTCGCCGTCGGCATACACGCCCTCCCGGACGAACAGCACCGGGCAGGGCGAGTCCGTCATGAGCTTGTGGACCGTGCTGCCGAAGACCGCCTTACCCGTCGGCGACCGCTTCCGCCCAGAGGCGCACAACAGATCAGCGTCGGTCTCGGCCGCAACCCGCAGTATGGTCTCCCTTTTATCTCCGACCTCACCCACGATGTCGCAGCCGAGATCGGCTGTCTCGAGCGCCGCCGCGACGGTGTCGACCCCTTCGAGCCGTGAGGCGAGTTCCCCCGGAGACGGTGGGTCCTCTAGGTCGAACCCGGCCTCTTCGATTCCCGTCCGGTAGGCTGCCTCGCTGAAGACGTGCAGGAGGACGACGCTCGCGTCAGTCGGGTCGGCGACATCCATGACCGCTTCGGTCAGCTCGTCCGTCCGGGCGTCGTCGTTCGGGCCGATCGCAACGAGGAGGGTTTCGATCGCCATACACCACCCACACGTCGCCCGAGTAAAATACAGCGCGGTTCGCGCCGTCGATGGTCGGTGTTTTTTACCCCCGAGTTTGAACTGGCGACTACTCCAATGGACGACGACCCACGGGACAACGAGGAGTCCCTCAGAGACGCTGTCGAGCGCTCTAGGAGCGGTGCGCCCGCCGTCGGGGAGGTCGTCCGTGACCGCTTCGAGACCGACGAGGTGTTCCAGCGCATTATCGCCGCCGCCGACGAGGAAATCGACACCGGAACGCGGGAGCTGTTTTTCAGCGCACTGGCCGCGGGGTTCGCGATCACGCTTACCTTTCTGATCTACTCGTCGATGACTGCCAAGGTCGACGACCCGGTGCTCTCGGTGATGCTGTACCCGATCGGGTTTATATACATCATCTTGGGCGGCTATCAGCTCTACACGGAAAACACGCTTCCACCCGTCGCGCTCGTTCTAGAGCGGCTGGCGAGCATCCCGGCGCTGTTGCGGACTTGGGTCGTCGTCGCGATCGGAAACTTCGCGGGCGGGTTGTTCGGGGCGTTGATACTCGCCTACACCGGTGTCTTTTCGCCGGAAGCGGCGGCGGCTGCGATCGACATCTCACAGAAGGGCGTCGAAACGGGCTTTT
>Ga0207414_1000204_pt1 | contig 29399 bp, 19 predicted proteins | sample PonA231FremontCA_2_FD_187269 | JGI IMG/M metagenome (GOLD analysis project Ga0207414, IMG submission 187269) | Marine sediment microbial community from Fremont, CA, USA - Pond A23 Sediment 1 (SPAdes) | ecosystem: Environmental > Aquatic > Marine > Unclassified | place: USA: Fremont, California...
CCCATCAGCGCCGATGGTACTACGTTAAGTGGAAGAGTAGGTCGTCGCCGACTTTTAATCCCGAATCAATTTTTTGGTTCGGGATTTTTTTTATTTTTACACTCTATGACTAGAAATTTTATATTCATTTTCATTTTTATACTTTTTTCCGGCCATTATGCTTATTGTCAGTTAGATGGTAAGGATAATTCACCAAATGAGCCACATGATAGTGTTTTTGAAAAAAAAGTGGTTTCCTGGCAAATCGACGAATATTATGATACTAACCGTGTTGTTATTGATACTAGTTATTATAAAAGACATTTATTCAATCCGAATTTAGGCAATATTTATCTTAGCAGCTATGGTACCCCTTTAAACGCTAATGATTTTACAGAGCGCCATGAATCTGAATTTCTTTTTAGTAAATACTTGACTAAATATTTTCTAACTTCTTCATCCATAAAGTATTACCGAACCAATACTCCTTTTACATACTTGAATTTTGATACTGGAGGAGATGATGACGCAGAATCTCGCCTGAAAATTTTTCATACTCAAAATGTCAATAAACAATTGAATTTTGGTTTAGATGCAACTATTATTTCGTCTCAAAAATTCTATGAAAGGGAAACATCTTTAAAAGCTCATGACATTGTTCTGTTTTCTAGTTATGAGGATACTACATATCAATTGTTTGTAAATTTTATTACCAATAAGTCTTCACATAATCATATTGGTGGCATCGAGGATGTTAAAGAAATTCAAACTGCTGGTTACCTGGATGATGCTACAACCATAGTTAAATCTCAAGAGATAAACCTGCAACAAAGATTTTTTTTACGAAAACATAAAATAACCAAAAATAATGATCAAGTTCGTGATTCTGCTTTGAACACGCATTCTCAATCCGGAACCGATTCTGTTTCCAGTCGTGGATATTTCTCTGATTTGACCGGTTCTTCACAAATGGATACTTCTGATAGCGGGAATAGATATATAAATAATGATTTTGGCTTCATTAGGAAGGGTTTTGGAGTACTTCATGATTTTTCCTATCGCATTTATGATTATAAATATGTTGATAATGAGATTTCATCAGATTTTTATAAACCATTCCCTGTCTATATTGATTCAACAAACACAAAAGATAAAGCCCATCAGAAAGTTTTAAGTAATCGATTTTCGTTGTTTTTCAAAAGCAAACATATAGGTATTAATTTGGGGTTGGAACATAATTATACTATCTATTCTTACATACATCCTTTTGAAAATGAAGATACTGTGATTAATAAGTATGATGTTTCTGATGAAAAATATCAGAATCTGCGATTTAACGGCAATATTCAACTAGAGTGGAAAGATAATTTTTATTTCAAAGGTTCATTAGATTCTTGGTTTTTTGGGTATCATAAGGGAGATTTAGATTTGAGAGCTGATCTTCGTAAAGAGTTTACGAATGCTCATATTGCTGCGCGCGGTAGATATGAGCTTAAAGAGCCGAATTATTTTCTTCGTCATTACAATTCAAATTATTTTAGATGGAATAATTCATTCGAAAAGCAAAATAATTTTTCACTTGATTTTGAATATGTTAACGATAGATGGGATTTTAAAGTGAATCTCCAACCTAAAATGATTAAGAATCATATTTATATGGATACATCGGCAACTCCAAATCAATATAACTCTTGGTTTAATTATTTCTCTGTAAATATGAAGAAAGATTTTCATTTTTGGAAGTTTCATCTGAAAAATGAAATCCAATATCAATTTTCTGAAAAAGAGAGTGTCTTAAGATTACCTAAATTTTGTATTCATCAATCTTTAGCTTTGCGCCATCGATTTAATTTTAAAATTACCGGAGGTGCACTGGATGCTCAATTAGGAGTCGGGTATTATTATTTTTCCAGGTATAAAGCCAATGCCTATATGCCGGCTCATAATTTATTTTATCAACAAAATGAGGAATTAATTGGTGACCGGCCTTTGGTTAATGTTTTTGCTAATTTTAAATTAAAAAGGACTAGTTTTTACTTGAAGGCTTTTCATGCGAATAGTTTTTTACACCAAAATACATATTATAGTGCCCCAGATTATCCCATATCAGACATTATGATGAAAATTGGGATTTTGTGGTCTTTTTATGATTAATTTTTTTATATCTTTAGGATTGAAACAAAAGCATTGTGAATACGTAACTAATTTTCAATAAACCCATATATTTTGCATATACTCACGCAAAGACATATTATACATAATAGCTTTTTATTTCTGTTATTTATTGGTTTTCTTTTGGCTTTTTACTCTTGTAAAGAAGAAACAGTACCTGAATCAACGCGATTAAAAGAAATTAAAGAGGCTGGTGAAGTTGTTGCGGTAACAGATTATAACTCTACAAACTATTTTATTTATCGGGGGAAACCGATGGGATACCAATATGACCTTCTGAAAGAATATGCCAATCATTTGGGTGTAGAATTGAAAATTAAAGTTAACAAAGATCTCCAGAAAAGTTTTGATTTGCTCCAAAGCGGGGAATGTGATATATTAGCTTACAATTTAACTGTGACCGAAAGCAGAAAAAAGACCATTAACTTTACCGAACCTTATGGACAAACCCGCCAGGTGTTGGTTCAGAGAAAACCAGAGGGATGGAGGAATATGTCACAACGTGAGATTGATTTGAATGTTATTCGAAATCAATTGGAATTGAACGGGAAAGTTGTGTATGTCCGTGCAAATTCTTCTTATGAACAGCGTCTTAGAAATTTATCAGAGGAAATTGGCGGTAATATTAAGATTATAGAAAAAGAAGAGTATACCGAAGAACAATTAATTTCTCTTGTTGCCCGTGGCGAAATCGACTATACAGTATGTGATGAAAATCTGGCCAAAGTGAATCGAACGTATTATCCAAATATTGATGTCAAAACAGCAATTAGTTTTCCCCAAAGTCTTGCCTGGGGTGTTCCAAAAGCTGCCGATTCTTTATTGTTATCTTTAAACAATTGGATCAAGGATTTTAAAACTTCTGTAGATTATGCGCTCATTTATAATAAATATTTTAAAAACCGAAAATCTGCACTTATTCACAGAAGTGATTATTATACTATTAGTAGTGGGAAAATTTCACCGTACGATGATCTTTTTAGAAAATATGGCGAAAATATTGATTGGGACTGGCGTCTGTTAGCCTCTTTAGCTTATCAGGAATCTCGTTTTAAACCCAATGCCAGGTCATGGGCCGGTGCAAGTGGATTGATGCAACTTATGCCTTCAGTAATTAGTCAATTTGGAGTGAATAATAAGTTTTCACCTGAACAGAGTATAAAAGGAGGTACAAGACTATTAAATTGGCTGGATACTCAATTAAAGAATAAGGGAATAAAAGATGAGGAGGAGCGTCTTAAATTTATGTTGGCAGCTTATAATGTTGGATTGGGACACGTACTAGATGCAAGAAGATTAGCAGAAAAATACGGAGATAATCCCAACAAATGGGATAATAATGTAGAAGAGTATATATTGAAGAAGTCTGACCCTGATTATTATAATGATGAAGTAGTTTATTATGGATATGCGAGAGGGAATGAGACGTATAATTATGTGAGACAAATTCTTGACAGATACGAACACTACAAAAATATTATTGATGAGGATTCGTAATAATTTTATGATGAATTTCAAAGTATTCAGATAATATCATAGCTGTTGCTCCCCATATTTGAAGATGATTGAATTTGTAATAAGGCGCTGTGACTTTTCTGTTATCGGACATTATTATTTCATCTTCAACTATACATTCAGGTGTTAACAATTCCTGTATATTGATTCTATATATTTGATCAACTTCACGCGAATCTGCAGTAAATTGAGGTTCCCGACCTAAGCAACCTATTACAGGTTGTACATGGATATTACTTACCGGAATATATAGGGGAGTTAACTTGCCTATAAACGAAATAGAGTTCTTAGGCACTCCAATTTCTTCGTGAGTTTCTCTGAATGCGGTTTCTATTATATTAATATCCTTATCATCTTCATACTTTCCACCTGGTAAACTAATCTGTCCACTGTGGACTCCTTGATAGACTGGTCGTTTTATCAGGGTTGTAAATATTTCAGAATTATTTGGGTATAATAAAACCAAAACCCCCGCATTTTGGCTTGAAGAGCTCGAATTTTTTTCTATTCTCTGCGAGGGAGCCATTTTAAGTTGAGCCGTTTTCCCGGGCAAAGATTTTTGCAACTCATTTTTCAACCTTTGTATATAATGATGAAAATGAATGCCGGTGGAAAAGCAGTGATTAATTTTTTTATTTTCTGTATTTTCGTATGAATTTTTCAACTTCCGGTACACCTCCCTGATAAATTAAATATCCGTTATATGGTTCTTTTTCTGTTATTTCATCGTTAACTGGGCTGAGCATAAGCTCTTTTACTTCTTCTCTGTCGTTTGTTTGCCCTAAAGCCCATCCTAATTTGATATAAGCCACTTCAGGCAGCATGTTTTCTGCAGGAATAACTCCAATATCTAACAAATCTCTACCAGTATCATAAACAAACATGTGGACATATCCCCATAGCGTTTGAACTGTCATATAAACATGCACCCCTTTGTCAATAGCCCTTTTTAATGCCGGATATAATGGTTTGTTTACGTGTCCCAAACCTGTTCCTGCAATTACTATCCCCTTGTATCCATTATCGACAAGAGAATCGATAATGTCTGGTTGCATATTTGGGTAATAGTAAACGATAGATACCTTTTCTTCAAAAAACGGTAAAATGTTTACTTTCTTATCATTTCTTCTTTGATTGTATTTTTCTTTGAGCGGTTTAATTTCTCCCCTTTTTACCGTGGCTAAAGGAATGTCGCCTATTGTACGAAATGTAGAGCGATATGAAGAGTGCATTTTTCTTACTCGTGTTCCCTTGTGCAAAAAGCCGTAATCATCCGAAGTAGGGCCGAACATGCAAACCATGACTTCAGCAATGTCTGAATGTCCTGCTGTATATGCTGAGTGAATTAAGTTTAGTGCAGCATCAGAGGAAGGCCTGTCTGAAGAACGCTGAGAACCGACAAGTACGATAGGCACCGGTGGATTTTGTACCATAAATGTAAGGGCTGAAGCTGTGTGATGAAGTGTGTCCGTTCCGTGCCCGATAATGATACCATCAATTCCATTTTCAATTTCTTTCCCTATTGCCTTTGCCAACTCAATATACTGCGATGGCCCCATATTTTCACTGAAGACAGCAAAGACTTTTTCTGTTGTGAGATTACAAACATCGGCAAGTTCCGGAACTGCGCCGTATAGTTCTCCCGGAGAGAAGGCCGGTATAACAGCCCCTGTTCTGTAATCCAGCCTGGATGCTATAGTTCCCCCTGTTCCAAAGAGTTTAACATTGGGTAACTCTTCGGAATAGGGGAATTCTTGTTCGGGAATTTGATAATTTGCTTTTTCGTAGCCGGTTTCAGTAATTTGTTGAATTGTTTCAACGTCAACTCCTATGTTATAACCTGTAGGTATTTTAACTACAATGTGTTTATCATCGTCGTTTTCTGAACGGGGTAAAATTTTACCTTCAAATTTACCCCGTGTTGTTTTTATATCCACCGAGCTCCATACTCTGATGTTAAATTTTTCCAGTATTTCTAATGCTTTGCCATTATACCCCTGGCGTGTGTTTTGCTCAGTGCTCATTATAAATTGAAATTAGAATAATAATTCTTATAAAAATTAATGTGTTTTTGTGCCATTGCTTCCCAACTATATTCTTCAACGATAAGCCTGTTGGCTTCTTTGCCTAACTTATCCCTTAAGGAGCTGTCTTTAAGTATTTTTATCATTGCCTCGGCGAATTCATTTGGATCTTTTGGATTTACGAGCAATCCATTTTTTTCGTGTTCTATAACATGTTTTATTCCACCGAATTTTGATGCAATTACCGGTTTCCCGCAAGCCATAGCTTCCTGGCTTGTCATGCCGAAGGGTTCAAAAGTAGAAGGGAGCACGAAAAATTCAGCTTGCTGATAGTATTGGACCAGCTTTTCATCGGGAACATAACCGATAATATGGACCCGATCAATGTTCTTTTCCTGAATTATTGATTTCATCTTGTTGTAGACTTCTTTTTCTCTTGGCTTGGGCTTAGGAGATCCGCCTCCAATAACAAGGTGAATGTCGTCGATTTCCTTACGGACGATATCAAAAGCATTTAATAATAAGTCGTGTCCCTTATTGGCATCTATTCTGCTAAGACAAAATATATATTTGTCCGGGAGGTCTGTTTTTTTATTTTTTTCTTCTTCTGTTGGTTTATGGTATTTTTGGATATCCACACCAGGTGGAATAATTTCAATATTTGGTGCATCGAAGTTATAGAGTTCGTTAAGTTTTTCTTTCTGAACGTTTGATGTTAAGGTATGGGCATTGACCGAGTTGAAAATTCTTAATTCTTCGTTTATTCGTTTGGTGAACTTATATTTTTCTTCCAGTTCTTCCGGGTCGCCTTCCATATCTGATTTTTTCCATGCACCAAGGCTATGTGCTGTAAAAAAGGCAGGTTTGTCGAAAGCTTTGGCAACATCTAATGTAACAATCCCTGCATCAACATAATGCCCATGGAATAAGTCATATTCCAGGTTTTGGTCCTTTATGAACTCAACCATATTTTTTGACAATTCAGGCAGAACGTCATAAATATATTCTTTGGGGATAAATTCCCACGGGCCTGCCGGAATTCTGATAACTCTTACATCCGGGTGTTCTGGCACAGGATCTATTTGTTTTCTTTCTTTATCAAACCACCTTGTATAAATATCGACTTTATAGCCTAATTTTGCCAGAGCTTTTGATAATTCCAGTACGTATACAACCTGTCCCCCTGTGTCTGTCTGTCCTAGTTGCGGAACAGGATCAAAATAACCATGAGTACTCAGCATGGCGATGCGATTGATTTCCTTCTGTTTATTCATAGCTTTTCTGGGTTTTAAGTTCGTTGTCTTTAGTAATTATCAAGTGAGCTAATTGTTTGTGACCGGATATAATTTCATGTTCGATGTTAAGTATTTTTTCAAGAAATTCATCTTGCTTTTCCCGGCTTCTTTCAGCGCGGGTTTTTTTTGTGTCAAAATAATTTTTATCGATAAATATTTTTTTATGTGCATTTGATAAAGATGTTGTATAAGTTCCTTCAGCAATGACAACATCTATGCCTTCCAGATTTACCTTCTCTTCTTTAATTTTATCTTCATCAAAGTAAACCAAAGGCTTTGTGAGTTCATTTTTCCCGTCTATTGCCTCTTTCATGTTTTTATCCAGAACGTCAAGCTTTACCTCCGATGTACCAACCTGCTCAATGTCCTTTTCTCTCATTTTGGCATTGGTTTTTGGAGGATAAACGAAATAATCGTCTTGTTGAAAAATGAAGCATTTAATATTGTGGTTTTCCAGTTCTTGTTTGATTGTATAAGCTGTTTCAGACTTTCCGCTTCCGGATTCTCCGGCAACAGTGATAGCATACCGGGTTTTACTATGCTTAATCTCAGGTAAAATCACCTCTGCAACTTCTTTTGCAGTTTTAATGTGATGATCTTTTATTACAAGTTTATCACCTTCCATATCATTCTAAGTTTTTTGGTTTATACTTGTTTTTCTACTTCTTCTCTTACCTTTTGGAAAGAGGCATTACCTAGCGCCTGGTAATGCAATTTTCCCATAATCCAATTTATTGCCTTTTGGTTTTTGTTATTATGATTAACCCCCAATGCTTCAAATTGTTTTTTGAGCTCTGGAATTTGTGATTTTATCTCGGTGAATTTTATTTGTTTATATCCTGCTTTTTCTAATATTTTTTTCATAGGCCTGTCTGGATTTTTATAAACAAACGGCAACATGCGTTCTGCTATTTCAGGCTTAATGTTGTTTTCTTTTAAGTATTTTAAAAGCTGAAATACGTGATTGTAATTAAAGTTTTTACTTTTTGAATAATGGCCTTCTACATATTTTAATGTGTGCCCGAAAAAGCAACCTACAAATTTAGGGTCATAATTTAGTTCCTGAGCTGTTTTTTGGATAAGCGGATAAAGATTTTTACTGAAAATATAGTTGTATGTATCCTCAGGTATGTTCCACTTTTTTAATTGTTGGTATTTTGAGATGATTTCTTGTGGAATTTCCTGCCATTTGTTATCAATGTACTTCTTATCCAAAGGAATTGGAGCTGTGTCAGTATCAGGATACATTCTGTCCGGCCCGGGCAGCACTCTTTCAAAAACCGTAGTGCCGTCAGGAAAAGTTTTTCTTGTTTCTCTTGGTACACCTTCAAATGCAAGTTTGCATCTCTCTTCGATGGTTTCCAGGGCCGTTGGTATATCATCTTCGGGCCCCCAGAAAAGGATTTGAGTATCTTCTTTCCCGGCGTTTACGACCTTTTTTATTTTATCCCATACATCAGAGGAGATTTCCTCTTCAAGCGCTTCTGTATGTGTCATGAATGGAGGCTCTAAACAAGCAATAACCTTAAGCCGTCCTTTTATTTCATCTGCAAATATTTTGCCTGGTTGGGTGAAGTGGGATAATATCGATTTGAATTTCGGTAAATTGACAACGTATATTTTTTCGTCATTATGTATTGCCTCGGAAATGGGTTGGTAGTTGAAATTGAAATTTTCCGGATTAAGTTGTTCGTATTGAATGTTCCATTTCTCGGGGTTATCAATTTTTTTAGCAAGTTTTTCCCGGACATGAAGCAGTGCCCATTGTCTGAAAGCTTCATTATGAGATAATTCCGGAATCCATTTGTTGTGTGAAAGTCCTTTGAGCTCAACACGGGTGCCTCCTTCGCAGCTCACGTTTACATCTTCGCGACCTGCGCCAATTCCGGTTCTTACTTTTCCTGTGCTCCTGTTAAGAAAACGAATATATTCTGCTCCCTCTTTTAATTCATCAGGTGTGAGCATATCCGGATAGGTTACTGTCTCGATTAAGGGCATTCCCAATCTGTCTGTTTTGAATATTCTTGTATGCCGAATGTCTGAAATTTCCCTGCAGGAGTCTTCTTCAAGGCTCAATTGAATCAATCTTACCTTTTTGTTTTTCAGGGGAATTTCACCCTCAACGCCTATAATTGCCGTTCGTTGAAAACCGGTTGGAATGCTGCCGTCGAGATATTGTTTACGCGTTACGTGCACTTCTCCAACAATGTTAAGTTTACAGAGAAGCGAGATTTCCAGGGATATATCCAATGCTTCTTTGTCTATCTGAAAAGGGGGTGTATCATCTATTTCGTAAGTGCATGCTGTTTGGTTATTTATTCGATACGTTATTTCTTTTCTGGTTTTATATTCCATTAACGCAGTTCCGTCATATTCCCCGAGCTCGCTTAGGGTAGGCCTCATATGACGTATAATTTCCGCGTTGTAGTCGTTGTCGTTATGGTATATTCCCGACGGACAATGACAGAATAGTTTTTCCTGTGTTTTTAGTTGTTGATGGACTTCAAGTCCGGATTTGAAACCAATTCTTTTGTAATCTTCTGTTTTTGCTTCTTTTCTTGGTACGTATTTGATATTTTGTTTCGTTTTTTCATAATTATCTTTTGCAAGGGTGGAAGTTCTGTCTTTCATGGTTTGTTTACATAAGAGTTTAGGTTCGTTAATTTAATAAAAAAAATGGCTAAAACCAAAATGTTTTATACATAGGTATTACGTTTTATGAGGATATTAAAAGATAAAACAAGTGAAATAATTTACTGATAACCAGTTAATTTATTGATTTTTTTGTTGAATTTTAACTGGGTTGTTTTGGCTAGTTGAACCGGATTGTCTTAATCGGACTGATTTTTGCGATGATATATGAGGGGATTATCAGCATAATTACCGTGATGATTAAAGATCCGACATTTAACAGGATGATGTGTAATATTTTTAAATTAATTGGTACTACTTCCAGGTAGTAAGTAGCGGGATCTAATTTAATTATTCCAAATTCTTTTTGGATTAAGCACAGAGCAATGCCGATAATATTTCCCCACAACATTCCTTTGCCGATTAGTAGTGATGATAAATAAAGAAAGATTTTCCGGATGCTCCAGTTTGTTGACCCCATTGCCTTGAATAATCCAATCATACTGGTTCGTTCAAGTATGATGATCAGCAATCCGGATATCATGTTAAAGCCTGCCACAATAATTACCAATGTTAAAATAACCCAAACATTGACATCGATTATATTTAGCCAGTCGAAAATTTGTGGAAATTCAGTAGTGATTGGCAACACTCTCAGTTTGGTTCCTTCTGAGAAAAGCGGATAAGTATAATTATTCCTGATATTGGTGGATAAGTTCTTAATTTCATCAAATTCGTCAAGGATGATTTCAAAACCGCTTATCTGATTTTTATCCCAGCCATTTAATTTTTGAACATGCTTAATATCTGCAAGAATAAATTTCTTGTCAAAATCTTCAAGCCCCGTATCGTAAATTCCTGAAATGATAAACTTTCTCATTCTTGGTGGCTTATCAACAAAATACATAGCCACTGGATCGCCGGTTTCCAGTTTTAATAAGTTTGCAAAATATTTTGAAATGAGAATTTTATTTGTTTTTGCAGTATCCGTAACCTGGAATGTTTCTCCTTCTATTATATTCCTTTTGAAGAAAGACCATTTAAAGTTTTCATCCACTCCTTTAAGAACCCCTCCCTGAAAATTTTCCTGCGTTTTCAGAATACCGCCTTTTATCGCATAAGGCTGAATGTGATTAATTCCTTCTGCAGTATCAATAGAGGGATAGAAATTTAGATTCTTATTAATTGGTACGGTTTCAAGTGAAGTGTTGGTATCGTAATTCACTATTTTAATATGAGAACCAAAACCTGTGATTTTATTTCTTATTTCGGATTTGAAGCCAGTAACAATGGCTACAGACAGTATCATTACAATTATTCCAAGCGCTACCCCTACAACAGCTATAGAAACTATGGGTTTGGAAATTCTTTGATTGCCCGATTTATCTTTGAAGAAACGTTTTGCTATAAAAATATCTATATTCACAATCACTTGGCTTTAGATGCAAATGTATCAAATTTATCCTTTTTCATTTTAGTTACAAGCACAATCTAAAAAATATTTTCATGGATTTGATAGATAATTTATTATTTTAGATGGCTTTATAAATTGTCTGTTATGTATCGAATTTTATTGGCTTTTTTTAGCGTGTTTATTTTTAGTGGCTTAACCTTTTGTCAACAGCAAAAAAGGACACAAATTAAGCCGGGAGCTGAACGAATGGAGGTTTATTTACATTCATTAGAAGGAAAGTCTCTTGGTGTAGTTGCAAATCATACCTCACTTGTCGATGATGTTCATCTGGTGGATACTTTGATTTCGAGGGGAATGAATGTGAAAAAGATATTTTCACCAGAACATGGTTTCAGAGGGGATAGAGATGCAGGTGAATATGTGTCTACGTATACCGACGAAAGGACAGGATTGCCCGTGATTTCTTTATATGGAAAGCGCAAAAAGCCTAAACCTGAAGATTTAGATGATTTAGATGCTGTGATATTCGATATTCAGGATGTCGGGGTTCGGTTTTATACTTATATTTCCACCCTGCATTACGTCATGGAAACTTGTGCAAAGACGGGAACTGAATTAATCGTATTCGACCGCCCAAATCCGAATGGGTTTTATATTGATGGCCCTGTACTGAAAAAGAAACAGCAATCATTTGTTGGAATACATCCCATTCCTATTGTACATGGAATGACTGTTGCAGAACTGGCGCGTATGATCAATCGAGAAGGTTGGCTCAAAGATGAGGTGAGATGCGAGCTGGATTGGGTAAAGTGTGATAATTATACTCATGATTCTCTATATGAATTACCCGTTAAACCCTCACCGAATTTGCCCAATATGCGAAGTGTTTATTTGTATCCGTCCCTTGGATTATTCGAAGGGACAATAATGAATGTGGGCAGAGGCACGAACTTTCCTTTTCAGGTTTATGGACATCCGAAACTGAGCGAAGGAGACTTTTCTTATATCCCGAGATCAATTGAGGGAGCCAGTAAATCACCCAAGCATGAAGGGGAGGTTTGTCGTGGAGTAGATTTGAGAGAAATTTCGATGGATTCAGTGTTAAATGAGCCGGGAATTAATTTAAATTGGATCAAAAGTGCTTATAATAGTGTTGATAACGCTGAGGATTTCTTTTTGCCTTTTTTCAATAATTTAGCAGGAGACACCAGACTTCAAAAATTGCTTGAAAGAGAAGCTTCAATTTCAGAGATAAAAGAATCCTGGCAAAAAGATTTAGATCAATTTGCCAGGAAACGTAAGAAATATCTGCTTTATAAAGATTTTACTGAATAATAAACAACCCAAAATTATTTTTTAGCTGAGGAAACTGTTTTTTCTTCAACTACTCTGCCAGGATAGTTGATTAAAGCTTGTTCAAGCGTTTCCATCGCATTTTTTAAATCATCAATGTTCAAAACGTATGCAATTCGGGCTTCGTTTTTTCCGAGGCCTTTTGTGGAATAAAAACCGGAGGCCGGTGCTATCATAACAGTTTGATTATCGTGATCAAAATCGCTTAGCATCCATTGGGCAAATTTTTCAGCGTCATCTACAGGAAGCTTTACTACAGTATAAAATGCGCCTTTAGGTTTTGGAGAATAAACTCCCTCCATTTTGTTCAGGGCATCTACCATAAAATCTCGCCTTTCGATGTATTCCTTATACACCTCATCGAAATATTCTTTGGGTGTGTCTAATGCTGCTTCGCTTGCTATTTGACCAAAAGAAGGGGGGCAAAGCCTTGCCTGTGCGAATTTCATGGCATTTTTAATGATTTCCTTGTTCTTAGAGATCATTGCTCCGATTCGTACTCCGCACATGCTGTAACGCTTAGAAACTGAGTCCATTAAAACCACGTTATCCTCTATGCCTTTAAGGTCCATCGCTGAGGTGTGGGTGTTGCCGTCATAACAGAATTCCCGGTATACTTCATCAGAAAACAAAAATAGATCGTGTCTTTCTACTAAAGTTTTCAGCTTCTGCATTTCATCTTCTGAGTAAAGATAACCGGTTGGGTTATTCGGATTGCAAATAACAATTCCTTTGGTTTTTTCAGTGATTAGCTCTTCAAATTTTTCGATGGAAGGAAGAGCAAAATTACTTTCAATGGATGAAGTGACGGGTTTGACCTCTACTCCTGCTGCAATTGCAAATCCATTATAATTTGCGTAAAATGGTTCAGGGATAATTACTTCATCTCCCCGATTTAAACAGGTAAGGAAAGAAAATTGTACAGCTTCTGATCCGCCGGTTGTGATCAACATGTCGTTATGATCGATATCAATCCCGAGGTTTTGATAATATGTAGCAAGTTTCCTTCTGTATGACTCATTACCTGCTGAGTGTGTGTATTCTACCACTTTCATATCGGTGTTTTTAACTGCTTCCAGAGCCACTTCGGGAGTTGGAATGTCGGGTTGACCGATATTCAGGTGGTAAACTCTTTTCCCTTTCTTTTTTGCTTCTTCTGCATAAGGCACCAGTTTACGAATTGGTGATTCCGGCATGCCTTGTGCTTTATTTGAAATTGTTGGCATTTGTATTTTGCTTTAAGGTTAAAATTATTCTTTATTCATGACAACTTTTCCTTTGATAATCAACCGGGTTGGTGAATTTTTTGCATTTGAGTAAACCCTGATTGATTTAGTAAAATTGCCTTTTATACGTGTGTTATACTTAACTTTTATTGAACCTGTTTCACCAGATTTAATGGGATCTTTTGGCCAGGTTTTAGGGACGGTACATCCGCAAGATGACCTTACTTTTGTGAGCAATAAGGGTTCCTCGCCGGTATTTTCAAAAGTAAACTCGCATGTACCATCGCCTTTGTATTTAATGGTTCCAAAATTATGTGTTGTTTCTTCAAAACTAATAACCGGACGGTTGGCTTCTTTTCCTTTATTACCATTTTGGGCCATTGTAGAAAAAGAACCTAATAATACTATTAATACTAATACTCCTATTTTTTTCATAATAATTTGACTATTTTAATTTTTCAACAAAATTAATGCTACGTATAAAAAAATAATATGTTATATAATACGCAATTCTTTTTACGTCTGTTGGCTTCATGAAATGGTCGTTGTGAGAAATTTTAATTACTTTTTTGTTCTAAAACTCAAACAAAGATAATGCTTTTTTTTTCCTGTTATCTTTTAGGAAAGCTAAATATTATTTAATCCAGTTTACATTAATCCTGAAGAAATTTATATTTTTACGAAATTTTTATTATTCTTTAAATTCATGGAATATGGAGATAGCAAAGAAATACGATCCTAAGAATGTAGAGCAAAAATGGTACCAGTATTGGTTGGATAAAGGATATTTCAAATCCGAACCTGACAAGCGGGAACCTTATACGATTGTTATTCCACCACCAAATGTAACGGGTGTTTTGCACATGGGACATATTCTGAATAATACCATTCAGGATATTTTAATCCGCCGTGCCAGAATGCAGGGGAAGAATGCTTGTTGGGTGCCCGGAACAGACCATGCCTCCATAGCTACCGAAGCAAAAGTTGTTGATAAGTTAAATAAGGAAGGAATAGATAAGTATTCCCTTACCCGTGATGAATTTTTTGAACATGCCTGGGAGTGGAAAGAAAAGCATGGGGGAATTATTCTGGAACAACTTAAAAAGCTGGGTGCTTCCTGCGATTGGGACAGAACAAAGTTCACGATGGATGACGATATGTATGAGAGCGTGATAAAGGTTTTTGTGGATCTTTACAGGAAAGGATTAATTTATCGCGGAGCCCGAATGGTTAACTGGGATCCTCAGGCTAAAACGGCAGTTTCTGACGAAGAAGTGAATTATAAGGAAGTTCAGTCAAAATTATATTACATTAAGTATCCCATTGAGGGAGAGGACGAATATGTTGAAATAGCAACAACACGCCCTGAAACAATTCTTGGTGATACCGCTGTTTGTGTACATCCCGAAGATGAACGTTATAAGCATTTGCATGGAAAATATGTTTTAGTCCCTGTGCTTAACCGCAGAGTTCCTATAATTCAGGATGAATATGTGGATCGCGAATTCGGAACTGGTGCATTAAAGATTACTCCTGCCCATGATGAGAATGACTCCGCAATTGGATTGCGGCACAATCTGGAAACAATTGATATTTTTAATGAAGACGGTACATTGAATGAATCTGCCGGGCTTCATATTAGCAAAGACCGATTTGTAGCAAGGGAAGATTTTGTCAAAGATCTGGAAGATGGCGAGTTTCTGATTAAAACGGAAGATTATACCAACAGCATTGGGTTTTCAGAAAGAACAGATGCCGTAATAGAACCAAAACTATCAACACAATGGTTTTGCAAGATGAAAGAGATGGCAGAGCCGGCATTGGAAAATGTCATGAATGATAATATTCAGTTTCATCCGGCAAAATTTAAAAATACCTACAAACATTGGATGGAGAACATCACAGACTGGTGTATCTCCAGGCAGTTATGGTGGGGACAACGTATTCCGGCGTATTATCTTCCTGATGGCGATTTTGTTGTTGCTGAATCTCCCGAAGAGGCTCTAAGATTGGCCCGTAAGAAGACAGGGAATGATCAACTCTCAATGGATGACCTAAAACAGGATGAGGACGTAATGGATACCTGGTTTTCCTCATGGTTGTGGCCCATTTCTGTATTTGATGGTATTCGAAATCCAGATAACAAAGACATAAACTACTATTACCCAACAGATGATTTGGTAACTGCCCCTGAAATTCTTTTCTTCTGGGTGGCTCGTATGATCATGGCCGGATATGAATACAAAGAGGAAAGGCCTTTTAAGAATGTATACCTTACCGGTGTGGTGCGCGACAGTAAACGGCAGAAGATGTCCAAATCAAAAGGAAATTCACCGGATCCTTTGAATTTAATAGAAAAATACGGTGCCGATGGAGTGCGGGTCGGTATGCTTTTCTGTTCTCCTGCGGGAAATGATCTGCTGTTTGATCAAAGTTTGACCGAGCAGGGCCGGAATTTTGGAAATAAGATATGGAATGCATTTCGGTTGATTAAAAGCTGGGAAGTGGATGATAACACAGAACAACCTGAGCATGCTAAGAAGACGATAGAATGGTTTAAGGAGCGTTTGAAGAAAGCCATTGAAGAATTGGATGGCCAGTTTGAAAGGTTCCGTTTGTCTGAGGCACTTATGAATCTTTACCGGCTTTTTTGGGATGATTTTTCTTCCTGGTATCTTGAAATTGTCAAACCAGCTTATCAACAGCCAATTGACCGTGCTACTTATGAGGATACAGTGATTTATTTCGAAAAATTAATGCAGCTACTCCATCCTTTTATGCCTTTTATTACAGAAGAAATATGGCATTTAATCAGGAAAAGAGAGGATGCTGACTGTATAATGATCTCTGAAATGCCAAAAGTTGAAAAATACGATATACAACTAGTGCAGTCTTTTGAAAAGGTAAAAGAGATTATTACATCTGTACGTAATATTAGAAAAGATAAAGAATTAGGCAACAAGGATGAACTTGAATTAAAGGTAAATGGTGACTATGAGGTAATGTTCAGCCCTATAATTAAGAAGATGGCTAACATTTCTGAAGTTGAAAAGATAGAAGAGAAATTGGAAAATGCTGTTTCCTTCATGGTCGGAACAACTGAATTCTACATTCCAATGGAGGATATTCTGGATATAGATGAAGAGATTAAAAAGTTAGAAGAAGAATTAGACTATACGAAGGGTTTTTTGAAATCAGTGTTGAAAAAACTTGAAAATGAGCGATTTGTTCAAAATGCGCCCGAAAAGGTTGTAAATATGGAAAAGAAGAAAAAGGAAGATGCTGAATCAAAAATAAAAACCCTGGAAGAACGAATTAATAGCTTAAAACACAATTAGTTTATAATTAGCAGATTGTAAAACATGTTGAAATGCTTTGGAGTATAACATAATTATATTTATTTCGAAACTTTAAGAATGTAAAAATTATAGATATGAAAGACGCTGAGATTTTAATGAATCCGAATGAGCTGGTAAGATATTTGAAAAAGCCAGCCCATGAATTTACCAAAAAGGATCTGATCAATTTTGTTGAAGAATATGAAATAGAGATGGTAAATTTTAGGTATGTTGCAGAAGATGGCAAGTTGAAGACCTTGAATTTTATCCCCACAAGCAAGGAGCATCTTGATAATATTTTAACCACAGGTGAACGAGTTGATGGATCAAGTCTCTTTTCTTTTATAGAGGCAGGATCAAGTGATCTATACGTTATTCCGCGTTATAAAACAGCTTTTCTGAATCCTTTTTCCGAAATACCTGCTTTGGAGATTCTTTGTTCTTTTTATGATAGCGAAGGAAAGCCGCTGGAAAGTGCTCCTGAAAATATCCTCCGGAAGGCCCATGATCATTTTAAGGAAACTACAGGTTACACATTTAAAGCCTTGGGAGAGTTAGAATATTATGTGAATAGTGAAAAGGAGGACCTGTTCCCGGCTCTGGATCAAAAGGGATATCATGCTTCTGAACCTTTTGCCAAATTTGAGGATTTAAGAACGGAAGCGCTTCGATTGATTGCCCAGGCAGGTGGACAAGTAAAATACGGACATTCGGAGGTAGGTAATTTTACTTCTGGAGATGAAATGTTTGAACAACATGAAATTGAGTTTTTACCTGTAGAGGTTGAAGATGCAGTGGATCAGATGATTGTTGCAAAGTGGATCTTGAGGATGCTTGCTTTGGAGCGGGGTATAGAAATTAGTTTTGCTCCGAAAATTACTGTTGGTAAAGCCGGAAGTGGTCTGCATATTCACATGATGCTTGAAAAAGACGGCAAAAATATAATGACAGATGCTAATGGGTTAAGCGATGCTGCGAAAAAAATGATAGGTGGAATTTTGGATGTATCTGAAGCCTTAACGGCCTTTGGTAATACAATTCCTACATCCTATTTGAGACTAGTTCCGCATCAGGAAGCTCCTACAAACATTTGCTGGGGAGACCGGAACAGATCCACATTGATCAGAGTGCCTTTAGGTTGGAGTATGAAGCGTAATATGATTAAAGACGCAAATCCTCAGGAGTGTGAGGAGATGGAAGATAATTCCAACAAGCAAACTGTAGAGTTCCGTGCACCTGATGGCTCAGCTGATCTCTATCACTTATTAGCGGGATTGGTTGTCGCTGCTCAACATGGATTGGAAATGAGTAATTCACTTGAAAAAGCTAAAGAACTTTATGTGGATGTCAATATTTTTGATGATGAACATAAAGAAAAGTTAGCTCAGCTGGATAAATTGCCTGAATCATGTTTTGAATCTGCAGAGAAGCTTCAGAAGCACAGAGAGGTCTTTGAAAAATACAATATTTTCCCTAAAGGAACTCTGGACAGCTTCATTAACAAATTGAAATCTTATGATGATAAGGATTTGAGTGAAAAACTTTATGGAAAAGATGAGGAGATAAAAAAGTTGGTAATAAAATATCTTCATACAATGTAATTGATGTATGAATTGCGAAGATCAACAGAAAAAAGGAACCCGGTGAGAGGTTCCTTTTTCTGTTTTGATTGGTTAAGTAAACCACTTCACTTACCATTCTCAATCAACTCATTTAACTCAATCAACTCAGCCAACTCAATTAACGCCTTCCCTCTCAGAGGCCAATTTCCTTAGTCATGAGTATGAAAATATGCGTCTTCAAATTTTTGAAGCGTCTCTCTCATTTTTTCAATATACTTAAGGTCAGTGGTTTGCTTTGATTTCATGGAGTAGACCAGCAACTCATGTAAAAGTGTAAGGTGCGTTGTATATTTTTCATAAGCCTCCTGGTTCGATGGATCTACAGGTTTAATTCTTTGATGCAGAAAGTATTGACTGACAATGTCCTGTATTTTAGTAGCGTGTTCTTCTTTATTGGTTATCCATCTTACTAACTGATTGTAATTCTTATCACCTTCCTGTGATAATTCGTTGATTTGATTCATTGATTTTTCTATTGTTCTGATGTGTTCTGCTATTTGTTCAACTCTTAAAGAATCTCCATAGATCCCACATGGTATTTCACAATGTGCGAAAGAGGATTTTCCTTGTGCAACGAACAAAATTGCCGTTAATGTAATTGTTAAAAGGATGTTTTTGGTCTTCATAATAACTGGTTTTAAGTTTTTCTTTCTATTATTCCTAATTGATAACAAATAAGAAGGAAAATAGTTTATTTTTATTTGATTTAGGTTTTGTGTATAATTATAATAGGAGGGTTCAGAACGCTAATTTTTAATTTTTCTTAATTATCCGGTTAAAAGAATTTTATCCCTGATTATTCAAACTTTTTTTTGAATTTCCCGTAACTTGATTATGAATATATCATACAAATATGAAAGAATATCAAATTCGTATTTTCGGACTTAATGACCTTGAAGAGAAACTTAACCGGTTTTTTGAGCAACACCGGAAAAGTGATCTGCTAACTATAACTACTTTCGGTTCCATAGCTGAACTAGAACCTGTAAAAGGGAAAACAATAGCACCCGTGATTGTTTCCGTATATTATGTTGAGCCTCATATAGCCCCTGTTACTGATTAATAAAAGCTATAGGAATGTATTTTGGATCTATTCTTAGATTCAGTTTTTATCAGCATTGTAAGTTAGTGTGTAAATTGCAAATGAGCCCAGCCAGTGCCCGCCTTCGTAACTATCGCCCATAAGGTTTGGAAGTGAATGTTTTACATGCTCATTGGCTACATTTATTAAATGTCTGTATTCCGGATATTGATAAGCTAAGCCGTAAAATACCCATGCTCTGCTGAAATTGAGACCGTCCAGGTGTACTAGTTTCCCGTCACTGCGGTCAGAGACTTTACCTGGTTCCATTTTAAATTCCTTGGATTTAAGTTTTGGAGCAAATTCTGTTATCCATTCATTAAATTTTTCTTTGCTCAGTATTCTCCGCATAAGATCTATTTCTTCCAGACATGGTGATAAAAAGTCGTGTCCGCTGGGTTCCCATTCAAATGGACAATCAGAATCGTCGAGGTAAAATTCCTTTGCCCTCGATTCTATCGTTTCTTTTAGTTCCTCATGTTGGGTTGTCTTTGCATAATCCCATGCAAAGGATAATCCAAATGCAGTATTGCTGTGTTCTCCTACTCTGATTGGATAATTCAGTTTTGGGAGGTATTCAACAAAGCGGTTGGCGATTAGATCTGTCAGAGGTTGAAGGTTCTTTTCCAGTTTATGGGCAAGAGGGTCATCCCAGGTATGGAGCTCTTCAGCTAGCTTTAGCAACCATGCCCAGCCATAAGTTCTTTCAAATCCATCGCCGGGCTCTTCTTTAAAGTATTTAACTTCCTCTTCTATGTGTTCTTTGGTTATATTTTCTTTGAGTTTTTCTTTGATCGTATCTGCCTTTTTTAGTTTAGGAAATTCCTTCAGTAGTTTTACTAATGACCAATGCCCGTGGACTGAAGAATGCCAGTCAAAACATCCATAAAAAGCAGGATGAAGTTCGTGTGGTTCGCCAATATCCTCTTTTCCGCCTAAAGTTTGTCCTGGTTTGTTTGGATACTCTTTTTGCATGCAGTTTAAAGGAAGTTCGGCAAGATTGTTGGCTTGCTCGATTTTTAGCCGGAGAGGTTTCTCAATAGCAGGGTTTTGTTCTTTTTCTTTTGACTCTTCTTTTAATTTGGTACAAGCAGAAAAAGAGAAAATTATGAAAATAATGCCAATAATGGTTATTTTGTTTTTGAAGGTATTTGTTTTCATGGTATTTATTTTATGCATGTTTAAAGGCAAAATTAACATTTTTTAGTTCAACCCTTAAAAATTTTGATAGAAATGATACGTATATAGACTTGAGCACTTTTAGAAATGACACAAGATAATTTTAAAAATTACAAAGGCACATTAAACCTGCATTTAATTTAATTCATAATTTATAAAAATCTATGAATAATGCAGGGTTAATGTGCCTGAAAAAATTTGAATTAATTCAATTAGCTTACTGTTTATTGATTGCTAATAGACTAAAGAAAGTTATTTGTGCCCTTCATACTTGAAAGATACTTTAACTTTTGCACGGTAGGCTTCAACTTTTCCATCTTTCATTTGCATATCCATTTGGGAAACTTCTGCTACCCGCAGTTCGTGAAGGCTTTCAGATGCTTTGTTTACTGCATTCAGAGCAGCTTTTTCCCATGATTCAGGACTTGTTCCAACCAGTTCAATGATTTTATAAACAGAATTTGGCATATTACCTCCTTTTTTAGATTATTTAATTGAAAATGAATATTATAAATATAATGATATTTGTAAAGCTTTTCAAGACAATTGCAATAAAATTGCCTACGGATTTCATTCGTTTACTGACACAAAATGACGTAGGCTTGTCTTAACTTTACATTGGTGAAAGAATAATTCTATAACTAAACATAATCCAAATGAAAATTACTAATTTTATTTGGATAAAGTTCATTTAAAGTTTGAGGTTTTACTGATTTATTTTCTTTAATTTCAACTTTTTAAGATTTTAAAAGCATAGAACCCTCTTGCCTGTAGGCAGGCACGGCATGATCTATCTATAGGCTTTTGTATTCATGCTTTGGATGAGGGTTTTACTACTTATTAAAAGTTAAAATTATATACGATATGCCAATTAAGATACTAGCGACAGCAGATTTGCACCTGGGAAGAAAGTCTTCAGCGGTTCCGTCGGTTGCTGACGAGAGCTCTACAAAACATACCTGGAACAATATGGTTGACCGGGCCATTGAACAAGGGGTTCATGTTCTGCTCTTATCTGGAGATATTATTGACCAGGACAATAAATATTATGAAGCCATCGGGCCAATACAGAGTGGGTTTGACAAACTGAACAAAAATGGAATCGCTGTTTACCTGGTTACCGGGAATCATGATTTTGATGTACTTGCCGAAATTATCAGAAGCAATAAGTACGAAAATATTCATCTCCTTGGTGCAGGCGGAAATTGGGAGAAGAAGACCTATAAAAGCGATGAGGGCATGTTACAGGTTGCCGGATGGTCTTTCCCCAATAAATACGTTACGGAAAACCCGATGATAAAATTCAGTGAGCTTGAGCTGGATCCGAATGTAGTGACTGTTGGGTTATTACATGGGGAAGTCGATGCACTCGAAAGCAAATACGCCCCGGTTAGCCTCAGCGAGCTAAAGTTTGCCGGGCCGGAAGCATGGATTCTCGGGCATATCCATAAACCGGTGGAGTTTAGTTCTGAAGCCCCTTATATTGCCTATCCGGGTTCTCCCCACGCATTAGATCCGGGCGAAACCGGAGCTCATGGACCGGTGTTGCTTGAAGTGTACGGAAAAAATGACATAAAGGTTGAGCGGATTCCATTATCCCCCATAAGATATGAAAACATTACGGTTGCAGTTGAAACCGGAGATGATGAATCAGCAGTAAGGGATGCTATGACATCAACATTGCTGCAGGAAGGCCAGAAATTATTACCGGAACTGGCGAATGTTGCTTTTTTGGTTTATGATATAGTTCTGGAAGGCACGCACACCGAAGTTAAGGAGTTAGACGACTGGATAGATCCGGTTGTTCAGAATTATGAGCAAAAGCTGGAGACGGGAACACAAATAACAGTAAGAAAGGTAGAAAATAATGTTCAACCCGCTGTGGAAAACCTTGAGGAACTGGCAGAGAATCCTTCCCCTGCCGGGAAACTGGCAGAAACTATTCTCGCTATTCAACAGGGAAGAACAACACCTTTTCTTAATAAATTAACTGATGAATGGAAGGGGAAAATTCAAAAGCTTAATAAAGCCGGCACTTATTCGCCTTTAAAACAAGATGGCAGGTTGCCTGAATTTGATGAACAAATGGCGAGGAAAGCTATTTTGCAAGAATGCAACCAGTTACTTAACAAGTTAATCAACCAACAGCAAACGTAAGAAAACGATTATGGAGAAAGTACCTTTCATATTAAAAGAATTATCTATTAGAAAAATGCCTGGATTACCATCAGGCCTGAAATCATATAAAGAGTTGTCACCAAACATTAATATCATTGCCGGGCCAAATGCTTCTGGAAAAAGTTCCACGGCACGGATGATACAGCAGATTATCAGGCGGAATAATACAGAACGAATGCAGGCGAGGAGTGTAGTTGAAATCGACCGTGAAAACTGGCAGGTTAATATTGATTCAAGGCACATAAAGGTACAGCGTGAAGGTGTTGATGCACAGCTCACCGGCTTGCCTCCGGCTGAAACCGAAGGACGGTATATGTTGGCTTTTCATGAACTTGTCAATGAGGAAGAACAAGGTTTGGCGAAGCAGATTTTGAAAGAATCCGTTGGTGGTTTCGATCTGGATCAAGCTATGCAGGATTTGAATTACAGTGAAAATATCACTACAACAAGGGCTTCAGGGTATAAAAAATACCAACAAGCTTATAAAGCATACAATGATCTTTTAAATCAGCAAAAAGCGCTCAAAAAAGAAGAGGAAAAACTAAAGCAATTATACACAGAAAAAGAAAATGCTGAAAAAGCGGCAAAACTAAAAGGGTTTTATGAGCTTGTTAAAGATTGGCTTTCACAGAAAAAAGAGTTTGAAAACCGGAGAGATCATTATAAAGCCTATCCTGAAGTGATGGATCGGCTGAATGGCGAAGAGTATAAAAATATTGAAGGGTTAGAGAAAGAAATAGCTGAAGCTCAGGAGGCAGTTGAACAAGCACAAAAAACGATTGACCGGTGTAAGCGGGAGCTTTCAAATATAAATCTTCCGGCAGAAGGCGTGGACGATAAAACTTTAGACGAATTAAAAAAGAAAATTGAACAACTCGACGAGACTGGCCGGGAAATAGCGAGTAAGAAACAAGAAAAAGAAGCCGCTCAGAAGAAAGAAGAGGAAGCGCTCAGAGCAATTAGTAGTTCTTTGGATTATAATTCGTGGAAAGGAATCAATTTAAAGGATGTGACTAGTCTCCGGATGTTTCTGGATAAAGCCACTAAAACCTACAGTGAAAAACAGTTTCTGGAAACTGAAATTGATAAACTAAAGCAAGACCGCGAAAAAATTGAAGAAGCAAAACCGGATACTTTAAAAACGGGAATTAAAGCGCTTTCGCAATGGCTTCAGGAGCAAATGAGTTCGGGGATTTCAGGAAAATGGCTTTGGTTTTTAACTATAGCCGGAGTTTTAACTGCCGGAGTTACTTTCATGTTTGGTTGGTACGGGCTCTTAGGTATTGCTGTGCTTGTTGTTCTTTCTGTATACGCTTCACAGAATAGATCAACCAATGAAACTACTATCCGGCAAGATGATTACCTTAACACAGGATTAGAAGCTCCGGTTGAATGGAATATAGAAAAGGTCTCGGAAACATTGAATCACCTTTCAGAGAAATTAAGCAGGGCATGGTATAAAGATAAACTCGACAAAAAGATTGAACAGCGTGATGAGGAGCTTGAAAATTTGCAAGCCAGATTTGTCGAGGTAGAAACGACTCACCAGGAGTGGATAGAAAAGTTAAAGGCTGCCCCAGATTTGCCGGAAGCGGATGTGAAAAACTACAGCGGGTTGTATTGGTTTCTTGTTCATGCGAAAGAATGGCAGGAAAACCATGCTGAAGTAGAGGCTTTAAATGCACAACAGGAAGAGCTTGATAAGAACTACGCTGATCTACTTAAGGAAATTAACGAAATGTTTCGGCAAAACAACGCCGAAGAAGCAGAAGATATCGCCGGGGCCAAAGCAATATTTAATAAACTTTATAAGGACGAAGAAAAGCGCAGTAAAAATACCAGGGAAGTAGAAAGACAGAACGAAATCATTGAAAAAAATAAAGGGATTGAACAGGAGAAAAGGCAAAAACTTCAGGGCATTTATAAAAAACTGGACTTGAATGAAGGGGAAAAGGAGCAGGTAAGATTACTGGTAGAGCAACTGAATGATTATAAAGAAACGAAAAGCAATTACCAGATTAAGCAAAGCAGTTTGAAAGAAAAAGAAACACGAATGCAGGAGCATTCCATGTATAAGGAAAAACAAAATGAGGTGGTTTTTCTTAGTCCGGATGAGGTGGAGGAGCAGGTACAAAAATACGAGCAGCAGGCATTAGAGCAAGAAAAAATCAGTAAAGAGATTATCGAGATAGAAACAAACATTAAAAATGCAAAGGCAAATAATGATCTGGAAGATGCCCTGAAAAATAAAGAGCAGGCGCTTTCTGAGCTGGAAGAATTATATGAAAGAAATTTATCTGCTCTCACCGGGAGTGTTCTTGTAGAGGAACTGAAAAAAGAAACGCAAAATAAAAACCGAACGCCTGTTTTAAAAAGAGCTAATAAAATTTTTAACCGTATTACCAGGGGCCGGTATGAGTTGCAGTTGACAGAAGAAAACGGAAAACCTGTTTTTAAAGCTTTTGATACTATATTGAATGTAGGTCAGCATCTGGATGAATTGTCCACGGGTACCCGTGTTCAACTCTTGCTTTCTGTAAGGGTAGCGTTTGTAGAAACACAGGAATCAGCGCTTAAGTTGCCGGTTTTAGCTGATGAGCTGCTGGCTAACAGCGATGATGCAAGAGCAAAAGCAATCATCGATGCATTGGTTGAGATCAGCAGGGACGGACGGCAGGTATTTTACTTTACTGCCCAGGGCGATGAGGTGGCAAAATGGAAACATCACATGAGTTCAGTGAATGATATTTCGTATGAAGTGTTCGAAATCAGCGGAGAGAGTGATGAAAATATTGATTATGAAGATTATAAACCGCCTTATAAAACTTTCAAACTCAAACAAACCGATATTCCGGAGCCTTCCGGCAAAACTTATGAAGCGTACGGAAAAGAACTGCACGTACCTTCATTTGATTTGCTTTCTCAATCAGTAGAAAAAATTCATTTATGGTATCTTATGGAGGATTCTAAGTTGTTGTATAATTGCCTGTCGCTTGGAATAAGGTTTTGGGGCCAGTTGCAGAGCTTTCTTGAAAATAGCGGTACGATTCGGGGGTTGGATTCAGATTACATAAAAAAATTGAAAAACAAAGCTGCCCTGATGGAACGTTTTCAGGAGCTTTACCGTCAGGGTCGTCCGGTGCCGATAGATCGAAGTGTGCTGGAAGATTCCGGCGCTGTTTCGGATAATTTCATTGCAGCAGTGAGCCAAAAACTCGAAGAAGTGAACCGAAACCCGAAACAACTGATCCAAGCCCTGAGAAGAAAAGAAGTTCCAAGGTTTGTGAAAAGCAAGATTGATGAGTTGGAAGCGTTTCTGTTCAATAAAGACTACATTCGGGAAGAGGAGGTGTTGGATAAAGATGAAATTCTTGTTAACCTGCAGGCGATGATATCGACAATGGAAGTTGAAAGGGGAGAGGTGGAGCGAATGATTGAGCTTGTAATGATAAGTGCAGAAAACGACCATTAATAAGTTGAGCCTCAGCTTAGCAGAATAACGCAACAGGTGCTCGGCGGAATTTGCAACTTAGCGAAGCGATCTCATGAGCGACAGCGAATAATTCCGCCGCCTTCCTGTCGTCCGTTTATGCCCCCTGCGGCGCGTGAATCAGCTATCCTCCAAAATAAATGTTTTGTGATCCTCCAAGAATTGGAAGACTTAATTTAAAGCCGGTGTATGTGTGATGGCTTCCTTTGAATCCGGCAAATACTTCAAGATTGAACATAATAAAGACTTGATCCAGACCATATCCAATTTCATAATAGTTTTTTTGTCCTGGTATTTTTAAATAATGAAAGTACAGGTTTTCCATCATTAATGTTTTGTTTAAGACAGGCAGACGTTTTAAAAGAATCCGGTCGTTTCGGAACTTTAAATGTCCTTCAAAAAAAGCCTTATTTGTACTGTAAGCGTAATAATCCATTAAACGAAAATCGTTGTAAGAAAGAGAAGGAGCAAGAAAAGGAGTGTTTGAAGAGAAGTGTTTATAATCAGCAAAAAAGAGATTATCGTTGTTAAAAAATTTACCGGCCTTAATCTGGGATTTGATTCTTCCTATTCCTCTAAATGCTCTATGGTCATTTATTGAAAATGCTCCGTAATCATATCGTGTTTCCGAACCAAAGATATTTTCAATCCCACCTTTATATTTTAATTTGAATGTGGGATAATTCGAATGATGCATTTGTTTTACGTTGTCTTCGATTTTATAGTAATATCTTGGGGTATAGGAGATTTCTCCGGATAGGGAAAAACTTTTATGGCTGTCAGTGTTAGAGGAATTCACATGTTGATTTTCAGGATTGTTTGAGCTGTATTGATTGTTATTGTATGGATCCCAAATGTTAAAATCGGTATTGTTAGAAAGTTGAGTACGGTTCGCAAATTCTGCACCGGTTGTTAAAGTTAAACCATTTGCAATGTCGATTTGATGATTTATATCGATAAAGTCTTTTTGATAGAATTTTATGTAATTTTCTCTAAGAAAAAGAGAAGTCAGCATATTTATTCCGCTTTGAATTCCTTTTTCAGAATTATAATCAGCAGTTTTCCGCCCTCCGCTAAGGTTGATGTAAGCTCTTTTTAGTGGATCGTATCGATATTGCAGATGGAGGTCGCTCATAATCGACTCCCGTGAAAAAGCATAACCTGTGTTGTTCCATAACCACCATTTTCTGCTATCCTCATATTCTTTATTGAACTTGAAGCGTTTTTTATAATAAAATCCGTCAACTGTATTAAAGGAGATGCTTCTTAAGCCTATAAGGCCTCTGAATGAAAATTCTGCATTTTTGTCTTCATAGATGTAATCATGGCCTCTCAGGAGATGTTTAAACCGAAATTTTTTCTTTGCTTGTTTGATTGAATCTCTGTACTCCGGATCTTCCATTAAAAGGTCCATGGAATCTTTTTCTTCATACCCTTTCTTTTCTATCTCAGTAAGCGGAATGGGTCGAATAGAATCCCAGTATGCAATGGATCGTTTTTTTGCACTATCGGCAATTGTGAATTTGTCTTTTATTTTTAACGGAGGTTTTTCACGTTTTTCTTTAGATTTTTTCTTTATAGCCCGATTGATTTTTTTCGCGTCCCGATTGGACAGTTTTTCTTTCTGTGCTGCCTCCTTTGCCTTCTTTTCCCGGCGAGAAAGATTGGCTTCTTTCTGTTTTTGGGCAGCCTTTTCATAAACTTCCTTTTTTTCCTTTTCTCTGCGAATGAGCTTCTCTTTTATTTCTTTAAGAAATGAATGATCTAATGCCTTGTTTCGTTTTATTGTCTTGTAATCTACGGAACCGGCATATTGAAAATTTCCTTCAAATCCGAGTGCAGAAAAATCCACGTCGAAGTGGTGGCTGACAGGCATCCATATTTCATCTTTTACAGGTGAGTACATCTGCCTGATATTAACTTTGAACATTTTTTGTTCCAGGCTTAAATCTACACTATGAATGTTCCAGAATTCTTCTGCAATGTGAATATACCCCGAAAACAGGTCATACCCTTCGCGTTTGGGAATGACTTTTATTTTGTTGATTAACCTTCCTTTATCGCGATATCTTTTATTCAATTCGAATTTATATACATTGAATGCCCTCTTATCTAACGGTGAAATGGGACTTTCCATCTCCTGGTAAAAATTTAGTGTGATATAACTCATTGGGTTGATTTGCTGAGAATACTGGTTTGTTCTCAGTGAAATCACCTCTTGTTCTACTTCATTGGGTAGTTCAAAATGAATATTTGAGATGTTTTCCGTTATAAAAGTTTCTCCTTCTTTGATTCCCCCTTTTTCCAATTGGTTTTTTATTAAGCCGGGGATGTCATTAAGGATCCCGGTACCTTTTAAATATACTCTACAATCGTAAGATTCAACTTGATTTTTGTAATACTGAGCCATGGAGATGGCTTTTCGCATAATGTGATAGGCCGGATCTTCACTATCGGCGTACACTATAACTTCCGGAATTTCATATTGTTGTTTTTCCAGAGTAATATCCTGCTTTGTAAAACTTTTTCCAATTGTTATAGAAAGCTTTTGTGTTTTATAACCTAAATATTGATAGGTAATTTTGTAGGTTCCCGCCGAAAGTTTCAGTTCGTATTCCCCTTCAATGTTACTGGTGGTTCCCTTTTTCAGGCTATCGATGTAAATGTTGGCATAGGGTACCGGAGTTCCTGAGGTATTAGTTATTTTGCCTTTAATTCCTTGTGAATAAACTTGTTGGGAGATGAAAATAAAAAATACAATCCATACGGAATGATTCATATTGCTTAGCTTCATATATAAGGTTTTTTAATTGGTGATTAAAAATAAGAATTTATTACGACTTTAGCGCCTGATTTGATGTTTTTAACCTTTTTTAACCATATTCAAATGAAACCCTCATGC
>Ga0207414_1000207_pt1 | contig 29050 bp, 29 predicted proteins | sample PonA231FremontCA_2_FD_187269 | JGI IMG/M metagenome (GOLD analysis project Ga0207414, IMG submission 187269) | Marine sediment microbial community from Fremont, CA, USA - Pond A23 Sediment 1 (SPAdes) | ecosystem: Environmental > Aquatic > Marine > Unclassified | place: USA: Fremont, California...
CGGCTTTTAAGGGCTGCTCCTTAACGCGACAGTTTATACTGTATCATTTTTATCTGTCTCTGTCAAGGGAGTTCCAAAATTTATTAGAAAAATTTTATTTAAAACTACTATTGATAACTCCTCCACCAACTACGAGATCATCCTGATAAAAAACAACAGATTGACCAGGGGTAATTGCTCTTTGCTTTTCTTCAAATACAACTTTTATCATTTCATCTTCTTTATTAGGATAAATTTTAGCCTTAACTGGAAATGAGTTATATCGAATTTGAGCTTCTACATTCATATCCGTTTCTAAATTTTGGATAGAAATCCAATTAAGGTTTTCAGCCCATAAACCTTTACTAAAAACTTCTTCATTCTTACCTACAATTAAGGCATTATTCTCTTTGTCAAAACCAACAACATAAACCGGGTGATTCAAAGAAATTCCTAAACCTCTTCTTTGACCAATAGTATATTTATATAGACCTTCATGTTCTCCAAGTTTATTTCCATCTGTATCCAAAATTGGACCAGCTTTTCCTAAATTAAAATAATTATCCTCCAAAAACCTTACATAATTATTATCAGGAACAAAACAAATTTCCTGGCTATCTTCTTTATTATGAACTTCAAAACCAAGCTCATTAGCAATAGATCTTACTTTATCTTTATTATATTGACCTAAAGGCATAAGAGTGTGTTCAAGTTGGTATTGAGTAAAACCATATAACATATAACTTTGATCTTTATTTTTATCCTCTGCTTTAAAAAGTAAATTTCTTTCATCTCTATTATGCTGAATTTTTGCATAATGACCTGTAGCGATAAAATCAGCTCCGATTTCTAAAGCTTTTTTTAAAAGGGCTTTAAACTTAATTTCTTTATTACAAACTATACAAGGATTAGGAGTTCTGGCCTTACTATATTCTTCTACAAAGTTATCAATTACCTTTTTTTGAAAAATATCTTTTAAGTTAAATGTATAATGAGGAATATCTAATTTGCTTGCAACACTTTTAGCATCATGAATATCAGATAATGAACAACAACTTCTTTCATCATAATTTTGTTGCTCATAATCAGGAAATATTTTCATTGTTCCTCCAATTATTTCATAACCCTTTTCTTTTAATAAAGCTGCTGTGACAGAACTATCAACTCCACCACTCATTGCAACTAACACTTTTTTCATATTATTCACCTACGTTTTATTTACTATAAAATTTATTCAATTTTACCATTATATTTAGGAGACATATTTCTTAACTTTTGGATAATACCAGGTAGTAATTTAATAATATAATTTATATCTTCAATACTATTGTTTTCTCCTAAAGTCAATCTTAAGGAACCTTCTGCTAAATCTGGAGATAAATCAATTGCTTTAAGAACATGAGAAACCTCTAAAGTTCCAGAAGCACAAGCAGAACCACTAGCTGCAGCTACTCCATTCATATCAAGATTTATTAATAATGATTCTCCACTAATATCTTTAAAACTAAAATTAATGTTATTATTAATTCTTTTATTTTTTCTGGGACCATTTAAAAATACTTTATCAATATTTTTTTCTATACCTGATATTAAAGTATCTCTTAATTTTTCTAGCTTATTATTATTCTTATTCATTCTTTTTTTAGTTATTTCAGCTGCTTTCCCCATACCAACTATTGCAGGAACATTTTCTGTGCTGGCTCTTTTATGATTTTCCTGAGGTCCTCCAGATATTTGAGAAATCAGTTTGATGCCTTTCTGATGATATAAAGCTCCTACACCTTTGGGACCATTAAATTTATGAGCTGAAAGTGAAAGTAAATTAACTTTCAATTTATTTACATCAATTTCAAGATGTCCTGGACCCTGAACAGCATCTGTATGAAAAAATACATTATTTTTTTCAGCTATTTCTCCTATTTCTTTAATAGGTTCAATTGTTCCTATCTCATTATTAACCATCATTATAGAAATCAAAATAGTATCTGAATTTATTGCTTCTTTTACATCTTTGGGATTAACAAATCCGTTATGGTCAACATCCAAATAAGTAATATTGAAATCATGATATTTTTCTAAATATTTACATGAGTTTAAAACAGCAGAATGTTCTATTTTAGAAGTTATTATATGTTTGCCTTTTTCTTTTAATGCTAGTGCAACTCCTTTAATAGCAAGATTATCAGCTTCAGTCCCACTACCACAAAAAGTAATCTCTAACTCATTATCAGCATTAATAAAATCTGCTACTTTTTTTCTGGATTTTTTAATTGCTCGTACAGCATTTTGTCCTCCCTGGTGAATACTTGAAGGGTTACCATATTCCTCAGTAAAATACTGATTCATTTCTTCTAAAACTTCAGGATAAACAGGAGTTGTAGCAGCATGATCCATATATATTTTATTCATAAAATAACACTCCTAAAATCTGCTTACTTTTTATTCTCTTTTTAAAGTTTCATCAAGTAAATCTTTTAAAGTAATAGATTCTAACATTTCATCAATACAGGATTTCAATTTTTCCCAAAGAATTTTAGTAACACAATCATCTTTATATTCACAACCATCTTTAGATTCAAGTACACATTCTACAGGTGCTATTGGCCCTTCAAGTGCTGTAATTATTTCTTTAACATTGATGTCTTCAGGAGAATCACCTAATAAATATCCTCCTTTAGCTCCTCTTACACTTTCTACTAAACCAGCTTTTCTTAAATTAGAAAAAAGTTGTTCAAGATATTGTTCAGAAATATCTTGAGTGCCTGCAATTTTTCTTAAGGGAATAGCTCCTTCTCCTCTATGCCTTGCCAACTCAACCATAGCTCTTAATCCATATCTTCCTCTTGTTGAAACTTTCATTTAGCAACACCTCTCATAAACTCGAGTATATTAATCAACTATACAGATTTATCTTAACACAAATTTAAAAAACTGTCAATCATTTGTTTTAACTAAATATTGATGGCCTATATTTTTAATTTTAACTTGATTTGATGTTTTCTCTATTAATAAATCTTTAAATTCATTATAGAAATCTGGATTTATTAACACAGAAACATTAATTCCATTTTCATCATATTCTGTATTTAATATATCTTTTGCATAAGATTCCGCCTGTCCCATAATTGTGCCTATTAAATCATAATTACCTTCAATTTTTATTTTATAATACATTTCTAATCTTTTTTTTCCAGATTTATTAATAGCTATTCTTGCAGTATTTCCATAAGCTCTTATCAACCCCCCGATTCCTAATTTTGTTCCTCCAAAATATCTAGTAATGACAATTACAGTATTAGTAAGATTTTCTCCTTTTATAGCTTCAAGAACTGGAGGACCCGATGATCCAGAAGGTTCACCATCATCATCAGAGTATTCTATAGCCTCATTTCCTAAGCCAATTCGATAGGCATTTACATTATGAGTAGCATCTGAAAATTTTTCTTTTATCTTTGTTATAAAATCTTCAGCTTCTTTTCTTGTGGAAACATTACTTATAGAGCCATAAAATTTACTATCTTTTACTTTATTTATTATTTGTATTTTTTTGTGAGGAGTCAAAACCTTTTTCATTGATTAAAACCTACTTCCCACTCTTTTCTTTATTATTAAGTTCTTTTAACCATTGTTTTATCTTTTTTTCTTCTCCTAGATTTCCTGGTTCATAAAATCTTTCATTTTGTGCTTTTTTAGGTAAATATTTTTGTTTAATATAATTATTGGAATAATTATGAGGATACAAATACCCTTCACCATTATTCAAATTTTTTGCCCCACTATAGTGAGAATCTCTTAAATGTGGTGGTACAGAAAGAGACTCATTATTTTTTACATATTCACTGGCTTTATCTATTGCTTTTATAACTGAATTACTTTTTGGAGCAGTTGAAATATAAATAACTGCTTCAGCCAGAGGAATTCTTGCTTCTGGTAAACCAACAAACTCAACTGCTTTTGCAGCAGCATTAGCAATTACTAAAGCTTGAGGATCAGCAATTCCTACATCTTCTGCAGCATGGACAATTATTCTTCTTGCAATAAATTTGGGGTCTTCACCAGCTTCAAGCATTTTGGCTAAATAAAAAACTGCAGCATCAGGATCAGAACCTCTCATACTTTTAATCATAGCAGATATATTATCATAATGGCTATCTCCACTTTTATCATAATTTAATTTTTTTTCCTGAGCAGAATCAGCAATTATTTCTTTACTTAATAAAATTTTACCTTCTCCATCAGGAGGGGTAGTTAATACAGCAATTTCTAAAATATTTAGAGCAGTCCTAGCATCTCCATCTGCTAATTTTGTAATATATTCTAAAATTTCTTTATTATAAACTATATTATATTCGCCTAAACCTCGTTTTTTATTTTCAATTGACCTCTTTAAAATATTTAAAATATCTTTTTCCTTTAAAGGATTTAATTGATAAATTTGAGATCTTGAAAGTAGCGGTGAATTTACTTCAAAATAAGGATTCTCAGTTGTAGCACCTATCATTATTACTGTACCTTCTTCTACTGCTGGTAAAAGGGCATCCTGTTGAGATTTATTAAATCTGTGAATTTCATCTATAAATAATATTGTTTTTTGGTTATAAATATTTTTATTATTTTTAGCTTTGCTTATTACTTCTCTTAAATCCTTAACTCCAGAAGTTACTGCATTTAATTTAACAAATTTTGCTTCAGTTTTATTTGCTATAACCTGAGCAAGACTTGTCTTTCCACTTCCTGGTGGACCATATAAAATAAGCGATTGAATAATATCAGCTTCTATTGCCCTTCTCAATACTTGTCCTTTACCAATTATTGCATCCTGACCTTCTAATTCATCTAATCTTTGAGGTCGCATTCTATAAGCAAGGGGTTTATCTTTGTTTTTACTATTTTCCTGTTCAAATAAATTCATTTAATCACCCCAAAAATATTATTTATTTATACGCAATAATCTCTTATCAGTAACCACCATATCAACTGCTAAATCATGGTCTTCTTTAGGAACTGTATCAAATAACATCTCTTCATAATTTATTCCTATAGTAATTGTCTTATTAGCTAATCTTTCTAAAAATCGATCATAATATCCTCCACCATAACCTACCCTATAACCGGATTTAGAAAAAGCTACAGCAGGAACCACAACAATATCCAAATTTTTTGGATCAATTTTGTTATTTCTTATTCTTTTAGCTGGTTCTTTAATACCATAAGCCCCTTTTTCTAAATCTTGATCAGGATTTTCAATTTCTACAACTTCCATTCTTTTTTCATCTTTTATACAATAAGGAGCAAAAATTCTTTTATTCTTATTTAAAAGTGAAATAATTAACTTATTTGTGCTAACTTCACTACGATAAGAAACATATATCATTATATTTTTCGATTCTTTTATTTCTTTAAGGGATAATATTTTTTTGCTGATAATTTTACTTTTTATATCTCCCTCTTTTTTTGCAACTTTTTTTCTTTTCTTCATCCATTTTTTTCTTAATATTTCTTTATTATTGTTTTCTTCCATTTATATTACACCTCTTTAAAAATCAACATAGTTTAGCTCATAAAAGAAAAACTAACCTATATTAGGTTAGTAAAATAAATTCCACCATGCCGTAGAACTTTATCATTTTGATCCCTTATCTGCAAAGTGGGTGCCCTCCTATTTGGTTTACAGGTCCTTTCAAAGAAGGCATCTGCGCCGCAAATAGAGTCCAAGCTCCCTGTGTAATATCTGTTGGTCAAAATTTCTTAAGTTCCTACGAACACGGCAGAAACAATATTAATTCTCTTAACTTTCAAGTATATATTAACACACTTTTTTTAGCTTTGCAAGCAAATAAATACCTATATTATATTAAATATCAAGTTTAATCTTCAACTCTTCTAATTGTTCTTTAGATACAGAAGAAGGTGCATTAGTTAAAGGTGAAGTTGCTGATTGAGTTTTTGGAAAAGCAATCACATCTCTTATAGAATCTGCCCCAGACATAATCTGTAACATCCTATCAAACCCAAAGGCTATTCCTCCATGTGGTGGTGTTCCATATTTAAAAGCTTCAAGTAAAAATCCGAATTTTTCTTCTGCTTCTTCCTCACTCATTTCCAAAGCATTAAATACTTTCTGCTGTACTTCAGTATCATGAATCCTTATACTTCCACCACCTAATTCTTCTCCATTTAAAACAAGATCATATGCATCAGATCTCACTTTTCTTGGATCAGTAGAAAGTAATTCAATATCCTCATTACGTGGAGCTGTAAAAGGATGATGTTGTGGTTTAAGACTATTTTCTTTTTCATCATATTCAAAAAGTGGAAAATCTACTATCCAGATAAATTCATACTCATTTTCAGGAATCATATTAAAATCTTTAGCAACCTTTAATCTTAAATTTCCTAGTGAATTTGCTACTACCTTTTTACTATCAGCAACAAATAACATTAGATCACCAGATTCTGCTTCCATTTTTTTAATAATTTTATCTATTTCATCTTCAGATAAAAATTTAGCTATCGGTGATTTGATTTCATTATTTTCTAAAGCAATCCAGGCAAGCCCCTTTGCTTCAAATTCTTTTACATAATCAGTATAATTATCTATCTGACTTCTAGATAAATCAGCTCCATTTTTAACAGTTATTCCTTTAACCTGACCACCTTTTTTTACAGTTCCACTGAAAATGTTAAAATCACTGTCTTCTACTATATCTGAAATATCTTTTAAAGTCATACCAAATCTAAGATCTGGTTTATCAGAACCATATTTTTCAATTGCTTCATAATAAGACATTTCCTTTATCTCTGAAGGAACTTCTATATTTGCAATTTCAAAAATGTTTTTTACTAATCCCTCTACGATTTCAAAAATATCTTCTTTTTCCACAAAAGACATTTCCAAATCAATTTGTGTGAATTCTGGTTGTCTATTTGCCCTTAAATCTTCATCTCTAAAACAACGAGCAATTTGAAAATATCTTTCCATACCAGACATCATTAATAATTGTTTAAATAATTGTGGTGATTGAGGTAATGCAAAAAATTTTCCTTCTTTAACTCTACTTGGGACAAGATAATCTCTGGCCCCTTCTGGAGTACTTTTAGTTAAAATCGGAGTTTCAATTTCCCAGAAATCATTATTTACAAGATAATCTCTAGTTATTTTCATAGCCTGATGACGCATTTTTATAATATTTTTCATGAATGGCCTTCTTAAATCTATATATCTATATTTTAATCTCAGATCATCACTTACATCAGCAGAATTTTCCACATGAAAAGGAGGAGTTTCAGCTTCATCTAAAATTTCCAGGTCTTTAACATCCAGTTCAATTTCTCCTGTTTTCATTTCAGAATTAATATTACCATCAGGTCTTTTTCTTACTTTAGCTTTAACTGATACAACATATTCTGCTCTAAGATTTTCAGCTTCCTCAAATATATCTTGATTATCAGGATTAAAAACAGTTTGTACTATTCCAGAACGATCACGAATATCAATAAAGATTAAACCTCCATGATCTCTTCTTTTTTGTACCCAACCTGAAACAATCACTTCTTCTCCTATATTTTCACTTCTTATTTTCCCACATTTATGAGTACGTTTTAACTTCATCCAAAATCCTCCTTTATACTAATTCAAGCATTTCATTTACTAAATTATCTAATTCTACATCAATTTCTTCACCTGATTTCATATTTCTAACAGTTGCTTCTCCAGACTGTAATTCATCTCCACCAATAATAATTGTATATTTTGCATTTAAGCGGTCAGCAGCTTTCATCTGACTTCCCACACTTCTATCCATATAATCCATTTCTGTTTTTAAACCAGATTTTCTTAGATTATTCATAAGGACAAAGCCTTTTTCTTTAGATTTCTGGCCAATAGTTGTTATAAATAGATCTATACTATTATCAATTGGTAACTCAATACCTTCTTTTTCAAGGGTTAATATCAAGCGTTCCATACCAATTGCAAAACCTATACCTGGGACCTCTCGTCCACCAATTTCTTCAGCAAGACCATTATATCTACCTCCAGCAAAAACAGTATCCTGAGCTCCTAATCCCTTATATTTTATTTCAAAAGCTGTATTTGTATAATAATCGAGACCACGTACCAGTTTAGGATCGACTTCATAATCTATTCCTAGTTGATCTAAATAATTTTTCACACTGCTAAAATGACTATCACAATCATCACACAAATAATCCGTTATTTGAGGTGCATTATTCACTACTTTAGAACACGACTCATTTTTACAATCAAGTACTCTCAATGGATTAGTTTTTAATCTTTTTTTACAATCACTACATAATTTATCTTTATGTTTATTTAAATAATTTGTAAGTTCTTTAATATAGTTTGGTCGACATTTTTCACAACCAATACTATTAATTATTACATCTAAATTATCGAGTCCCAATTCTTCCATCAAATTTAATCCCATAGTTATCATTTCTGTATCAAGAGCAGGATCATTTGAACCTAAAGCCTCAGCTCCAAATTGATAAAATTGACGATAACGACCTGATTGAGGTCTTTCGTATCGAAACATAGGACCAAAATAATAGTATTTTGTAGGTTGAGCTCTACCATAAATTTTATTTTCCATAAATGATCGCATAACTGAAGCTGTACCTTCCGGTCTTAAGGTAACACTCCTCCCACCTTTATCTTCAAAAGTATACATTTCTTTTTCTACTATATCTGTTGCCTCTCCAATACCTCTTTGAAAAAGCGGAGTATATTCAAAAATTGGTGTTTTTATTTCATCATAATTATATCTTTCCATTAAATCTTCAGCTTTATTTAATATATATTTCCATTTTGCAGAAAGAGGGGGTAGAATATCATTAGTCCCCCTCGGCGCATTCAAAGACATATTATCACCTCTCATTATTAATCTGATGGAACAGTATCAACTTCTAAATCTTCTTCATCTAAGCTTTTTTCTGTATTATTTTCTTCACCAAAATTTTCTCTTGTTTCATTTTCCTGTTCAGTTTCTGTATTTGTGTTTTGAGAATTTTGATTCATGTTTTGTTGTATTTCAATGATCTTATCCATTTCTTCCTGGGCTTTATCTTCAGCTCCAATATTATTAAATGATTGATAAATTTGATAATGAGCCATAAAATCACTATCTGTGGCAAATTCTGAAGCTTTTTCAAGTTGTTTTTTAGCCTTCTCATTATTTTTAAGATTAATCATTAACTGACCATAATTATATCTTATTTCCCAATTTTCAGGATATTTTTCAATTGCTGTCTCATAAGTTTCTATCGATTTATCAGATTTTTGATCTTTTTCATAGGCTTGAGCCAAATAAATATAATTTGTTGGAGTATCTGAATTATCTAATGCTTTATTAAAACTATTAATTGCTACTTCAAAATTTTCATTATTTAATGCTTTTACACCTTTTAATGAATTATCATAAATTTTAATATCTGCACTTTCTTTAAGATCTTCCATCCAATTCTTAAATTCATTGTTTTGTTTCTTTTCTAATAGACTTTGTTTTATTTCATCCTTTTTATTTTTAAAACTGGCAATATCCTCATTGTTTTTAGCCTGTTTATCATATTCCTCTTTAAGCTCTTCTTCACTAACTTTGACATCTTCATAACTTTTTTCAACAGTTTTCTGAATTGTTTTTTGAGTTTGTAAGTTCAAACGTAAGTCATTACGCAAATCACTCATTGAGTAATCCTGTTCTTCAAGATTTTTTCTTAATTCTTCTTCAGTCATATTATTATTTTTTAATATGTCCTGAATTGAATTATCAATATCTTCTTTCGTAACCTGAGCACTAATACCCATTTCATCAGCTTGAGCTAATATTATTTTTCTTTCAATTATCGAGTTAAGAACATTAAGTCTAAAATTCAGCAGTTGAGTTGAACTTAATTGTGAAGCTCTTTGGGCATTATTTCTCATAACATTTAGATATTCTTGATAACTAATTTCTTCACCATTTACTTCAGCTATAGCTTCATTAGGATTAGTTCCCTGTTGAGCAGAATTATTTCCCCCACTCATATAAGCACCATAGCCCATAAAACCTCCAGAAATAACAAACGCTGCAACTACAATATACACAATTATTCTACTATTATCTCTAAGTTTATCAAACAAATTAAAACACCCCTTCATAAATTGAAAATACTTAAAATTATTTGTTTAATTTTATCTAATCAATCATACCATGTCAAATTTTCATTTTCTCCCATATACTTTTAAAATCACCTATGGTTGTTTCTCCACCATGCCCTGGATAAACTATTACCTCATCATCTAATTTTAATAATTTATTTATAGATTTTACTAATTTTTCCTTATCTGAACTTGAAAAATCAAATCTTCCTACACCTGTTTTAAAAATTGTATCTCCAGAAAAAAGAACTTTTTCATTTTCATTATATAATGCTATTCCACCTGGACTGTGACCTGGAGTATGAATTACTTTGAATTCATATTTACCTAATTTAATCATATCTCCATTTTCTAAAAAAAGATCAGCCTCAGGACTAACAACCTCATTACCCAGTAATTCAGAAAGATTTTTGGCAGGATTATTTAAAAAACCTTTTTCAGATTTATGAATAGCAATTTTTAAATTATATTCTTTTTTTAAAAATTCATTTCCACCGATATGGTCAAAATGAGTATGTGTGTTTATTATTTTATTTGGTTCTAATTTAAAATCCTCAATTATTTTAATAATATCTTTATTTTTAGTTCCAGGATCAACTATTGCTATTTTACCATCTTTATCTCCTACAAGATAAGTATTTACTGAATTCATCCCAGATACAATTTTTTTAATAAACAATATTTAACCTCCTATTTTTCATCAGTATCCAGCCAAAGAGTAACAGGACCATCATTTACTAATTCAACATCCATCATAGCTTTAAATTCACCAGTTTCAATATTTAGCTCACTATTATCCATCTCATTCACAAAAAGATTATATAGTTTTTCAGCTTTTTCAGGAGAAGCAGCTTCAAAAAAGCTTGGACGTCTACCCTGACTACAATCACCATATAAAGTAAATTGAGAAACTACTAAAATTTCTTTTTTTAAATTTAAAGCAGATAGATTCATTTTCTCATCTTCATCTTCAAAAATACGTAGATTTATTATTTTATCTACTAAATAATTTATATCTTCTTTATTATCATCTTTTCCTATACCTAAAAATACTAATAATCCTTCATTAATACTTCCTTTTTCGTTATTTTTTACTGTAACTTTTGCTTTTTTTACCCTCTGTACAAGAGCCCTCATTAAAATGCCTCCTTATTAAGTTGGTTTAGCTCTACTAACACTTAGTACTCCATCCAGACCATTTAATTTATTTATAAGGTCTCTCATGTGTTCAACACTACTTAACTCTACAGAAAGATTAACATGCGCCCTATTATGACGGGTAGTACGAGCATGAACTGATAAAAGATTAACTCCTTCATCTTTTATCAAAGAAGTAATATCACTTACAAGGCCTTTTCTATTAACTGAATTTATCCTTAAATCAACCTGATAGGACTCATTACGACTATTTTTCCAGTTTACATCTATGAATCTATCTTTATCTTCTTTTAAACCTTTTAGATTTGGACAATCACTTCTATGAATGGAAACTCCTCTACCCCTTGTAATATAACCTACAATATCATCTCCAGGAACTGGATTACAACATTGAGCTAATCTGACAAGAATATCATCCATTCCCTTTACTTTTATACCTTTATCAGTAGATCTTTTGCTTTTTTTCTTTTTAAGATTTTCTAATTCTCTATCTTTTTCATCCTGCTTAACACTTTCAAACTTTGAAATAATCTGTTGAGGGGAAATTTTGCTATAACCTAATGCTTCATAGAGACTATCGATAGAACCTTTCCCAGTTTCATCAGCTATTCTTTCTAATTCTTTCTTTTTATCTTTTTCAGATAAGTTAATATGTTTTTTCTTCATTTCTCTCTCTAGTTTTTCTTTACCCTGATCTATAATTTCATCTCTACGCTGTCTTTTAAACCAGCGTTTAATTTTACTTCTTGCTTTTGAAGTTTTAACAAACTCAAGCCAATCTCTACTGGGACCTGTTCCTTCAGAAGTTAATACTTCTACAATATCTCCATTATCCAGTTGATATTCCAAAGGTACTATTTTCCCATTAACTTTTGCCCCTACACAATTATGTCCAACTTCAGTATGAATATTATAGGCAAAATCAACTGGAGTCCCTTCACTTGGCAGAGAAATCACATCACCTTTTGGTGTAAACACCAAAACCTCATCTTCAAAAAGATCAATTTTTAAATTTTCCATAAATTCATGGGGTTCCTGTAAATCCTTTTGCCATTCTAATATCTGACGTAACCATGAAAGTTTTTCTTCAAAATCTTCATCTTTGGCTTTACCTTCTTTATAACGCCAGTGGGCAGCAATACCATATTCAGCAGTTCTGTGCATCTCTGGAGTTCTAATCTGTACTTCTAAAGGGTCTCCGCTGGGCCCCATAACAGTAGTATGAAGTGATTGGTACATATTAGATTTAGGCATAGCTATATAATCTTTAAATCTTCCAGGAATAGGTTTCCAAATCTCATGGACCATTCCTAACACTTCATAACATTCTCTGACTGAATCAACAAGAATTCTAATAGCAGTTAAATCATATACTTCAGCAAAATCTATTTCTTTTCTTTTCATTTTTTGATATATACTATATAAATGTTTTGGTCTACCATAAATTTCAGCATCAATACCCTGTTCAGAAAACTTTTCATCTAATAAATTAATTGCTTTTTGAATTTCTTTTTCTCTAGTTTTTCTATTTGCAGCCACTTTTCGAGAAATTTCATAATAAACTTCAGGCTGTAAATACCTAAATGAAAGATCCTCAAGTTCCCATTTTAATCTTGACATTCCAAGTCTATGTGCTAAAGGTGCATAAATATCCTGAGTTTCCTGGGCTTTTTCAATTTGCTTTTCTCTTTTCATATAACTTAGAGTACGCATATTATGCAATCTATCAGCTAATTTTATTAATACCACTCTTATATCCTCAGCCATAGCTAAAAACATCTTACGTAAACTTTCAGCCTGATGTTCTTCTTTTGAATTAAAATTCATCCTTGTAAGTTTTGTTACTCCATCCACTATTAAAGCAATTTCTGATCCAAATTTTTCTTCAATATCATCACTTGTTATCTCAGTATCTTCAACTACATCATGTAACAATGCGGCTGCTATTGAAATTATATCAAGTTCAAGTCTAGCTAAAATAAGAGCAACACCTAAAGGATGCTCGACAAAAGGCTCACCTGAAATTCTATATTGGCCTTCGTGGGCATCTTTAGAATACTCATACGCCTCTCTTACTAAAGATAAATCAGCATCCTCCATATATTCATTTAATTGATTTATAAGTTGCTCTAGCTCCATTATAATCCCTCAGTCTTTTAGAAGGCTGAAAACATCATAACCTTTCAGCTTATCCCTTCCATTTAAATCTTCTAATTCAAGCAAAAATCCAATACCTACTATATCTCCACCCAATTCTTCGACCAGTTCACAGGAAGCCTGTACTGTACCTCCAGTAGCGAGCAGATCATCTATAATTAAAATCTTATCTCCTTCTTCAATTGCATCACGATGTAATTCCAATTCATTGCTTCCATATTCCAAATCATATGAAGTTGTAATTTTATCAGCAGGTAATTTGCCAGGCTTTCTTATTGGTATAAAGCCCTTTTCCATAGCATAGGCTAACGGAGTACCGACTATAAATCCTCTTGATTCAATACCTACTATGTAATCAATCTCAACATCCTTATAATTATCTTTTATGGAATCAATAGCATACATGAAAGCATCTTTATCCTTTAACATAGGTGTAATATCTTTAAACATAATACCTTCCTTGGGAAAATCAGGTACATTTCTTATATAACTTCTAAGATCCATTTTTATCCTCCTCTAGATAATTATTAATTTCATCTATCAATAAAAATATATTTTTATTGAAAGCAATTTTTGTAAAATAATTAAATTTTTCTATAAAAGAAGTGTTTTTATTATACCGTAAAGAATCTGATAAGTCCAATTTAGTCTTAGGTTTTGAGTTTAGATGAATTTTATTATCTATTTTTTTAATTAAATTTAATTCAGAAAAAATTTCCAGACTTTCATCTACAAATTCCTCTTTAACATTTAATTCATCTTTAGTTATATCAATTAATTTATTATAGCTAATATTTTCATTATTTCTATTTAATAATTTATAAAATTCAACCAGGTTTTTTCTAGTAGCAACTCTCTTTTTTAAAGAATTACACTTTTTATAAAAATCATCTTCACCATAAAGTAAATAAACATCAAGGTGCTCATCAATATCATTTAATGATTTTTTAAAATTAATCAATGATTCAGGTACAGAAAAAAAGAATAAAATATCCAGATTACCCATTTTAATTTTATCCATATCATTGTATATTTTTATATTATAATTCTTTTGAGAAATATTAAATTTAGAATATATATTTTCATCAAAATTTTCATCAATATATATTGCAATATTTTTTTTATGTTTTTTTAATTTTATAGTATTATAAATATAATTTAGTTTTTCGTTACACCCTCTTTTATCAAAAAAACTAAAATTATTACTTCTAAACACTATAGGCAATTCATTAGGGTTTTCTTTAAACTTAATATCCTTTACCTTTAACTCAATGTTTTTCTTTCCCTTCCAATCATTTAAAGAAAGATTAAAAGCAATATCAATCTCTGAATTTAAAATTTCAGGATACAAATCACCTTTGTTGAAAGCTATTCCTTTTACACCTTTTTCAGTTTCAATTTTTAAATGTTTATTTTCTTTACCAACCTGATATGCTTTTTTTAAATTTACATTTTTAATCGCTAATACTGGTTTAGAATTATCAATTCCAAATGGACTCATCTTTTCTATTGTGGAATATAAATTATAATTAATATCCTTTTCTTCTATAATTGAATCAATTTTTTGTTCTGGAATAAATACATCATCAGTTAAATGTTTTTGTAAATATTTATTAAAATGAGAAGCAAAATCTTCAATATTTTCTCTTTTTATTGATAAACCTGCAGCTTGAGAATGACCACCATAATCTATAAAGAAATCAGAGTTGTCTTTTAGGGCTTCAAATAAATTTAAATATTTTATACTCCTGGCTGAACCTTTACCCATTCCATTTTCATCTGTGGCTATCATTATGGTAGGTCTATAATATTTTTCTACTAATTTTGAAGCAACAATTCCAATAATTCCAGGATGCCAGTCATCAGAAAACAATACTAAAGCATAAGTTTTTTCTTTATTTTTTTCTAATTGTTTATCAGCCATAGTTTCTGCTTCTTTCAATATTTCTTTTTCTCTTTTTTGTCTTTCTCTATTTAATTTTACAATTTTATCAATTAATTCTTCAATTTTTTCAGGGTTACTATTAGTTAATAATTCTACACCTGTTTCAGCATTTTCCATTCTTCCCGAAGCATTAAAAGGTGGGGCAATCATATAACCTATATGCCCGGTGGTTATTTTTTTATTTTTTAAACCAAGTTTTTCTTTTAATACTTTAAATATTTTTCTTTCATTCTTGTTAACCAATTCCAAACCTTTTTTTACCATGATTCTATTTTCAGAAGTTAAAGAAACAATATCGGCAATAGTACCAAGAGCAACAATATCTAATTTATTTTTTAATATATCTGTCATGTCATTTTTTTCTTTGTATTTTACAATACCCTGACACAATTTAAAAGCTACCCCTACACCTGCTAATTTTTTGAAGGGATAGCTACAATCCTTAACTTTAGGATTTAATATACAATCAGCATCTGGCAATTTATCACCTGGTTGATGGTGATCAGTTACAATTGTTTTTAAATTATTATTTTTAGCCATTTTTAATTCCTTGTAGGCTGTTATTCCACAGTCCACTGTAATCATCAAATCATAATTTTTAGAAATTATTTTTTGTACAGCCTCAATATTAAGACCATATCCCTCTTCCATTCTATCAGGAATATAATAATCTATTTCATAATTAAAATATTCTTTGAAAAATAAATATAAAAGTGAAGTTGAAGTTATACCATCAACATCATAATCACCAAAAACAATTATTTTGCCGTCATTTTTAACAACATCTAAAATCATAGAAATTGATTTTTTCATATCAATAAAACCAAAAGGGTTACACAAATCAGATAGGGATGGGTTTAAAAAATTTTCCTCTTTTGATTTGGATATACCTCTTTTTTCTAATATCTTTCTTACTATATCATTATTCTCATTATTACTCTTTTTTATATACCATCTCTTGCTTTGCATTTTTAATCACCAATTTTATTTATTCCATAATAATTAGAGAAATCCTCCAAATTATTTTTCTTTTTCATTATTATTTTTCTTTTTCTTTGTATCAATCTCTTTTCTGTGTTCTAGTTTCTTTTCTAAATCTTTAATTTCATTTTTTAATAATTCTTTTTCTTCTTCCAAATTTTTAATTTCTTTTTCTAAATTCTTCTGTGCTTTTTTTATTTTTAATTGTTTAAAAGAACTAATAACCCACATGATTAAAGCACCTAAAACTGCAGCTCCAAAAACGACAACTACCAATGAAGTAGAAAATTCCCAACCAAAAAATAATAAAGATACAGGCCCAGCATTTTGAATCGAAAATATTGCAACAATAATCGCAAAAACCAAAGCAATAATTAAATTCTTTTGCATAAAAACCCCTCCTGTTAAAATTTGCCGGATCTAAAAATAGTTATAACCAGCCAGAGACCTAACACACCAGCAGAAGTATATCCCAAGAAACCTAAAAGTGGTATTCCAAATATATGAGGAGCGATATCAGTTTGTAAAATCATACTGGAACCAATCAAAAGTGCTGATACTATTAAACTTACTGACAGTCTATTAGATACAATATCAAGTTTTTTAATAAGAGGTTCTAAATTAGTATGTTCAAATTTTATAGATAAGTCATCATCAACTATTTTAGTTAATAATTCCTCCATTTCTTTAGGTACTCTTTTTCCTGTTTTCCTAAATTTCCAAAATATATTAAAAATTCTGCTTGCTAAATTTTTAGGTTTTAACCTATCTTCTACTAAATCTTTTATGAATCTTTCTTTCATATTAAATATATTGAAATTTGGATCTAAAGAAGTACCCACTCCTTCACTAACAGCCATAGCTCTCATTAATAGGAAAAATTCTGAGGGTAATTTTATATGAAATTTATAAATCAATCTCTGTAAATCTTTATTAATAGAACTTAAGTCAATTTCACTTAATTCTTTACTATAATATCTGTTCAATAAATCTTCGAATTCTAATATTAATTTTCGTCTATCAATATCCTGATCAACAATGCCTATATCCATAATTTTATCTACTATTATTTCAGTTTTTTTCCCTAATACTGCCAGAAAAATAGTAGTAAAAGCATCTTTATCTTTTTGAGTTATATGTCCGGCAAGACCAAAATCTAGATAAGCTATTTTATCTTTATCAACAACAAATATATTACCAGGATGAGGATCACCATGAAAAAAACCATCAATTAAAATTTGTTTAAATAATGCCCAGGCTCCAAGTTCGGCTATATATTCAGCATCAATATCCTGATGGTCTGGATCTACTTCAGACAATTTTGTTCCTTTTACTTCTTCCATAACTAAAAGTTTTTTTGATGATATTTTATCATAAACTTCTGGAATTATTATATGAGAATTATCTTTAAAATTGTTCTGAAATTTTTTGATATTAGAAATTTCTTTTTTAAAATCAATTTCTTTTTTTATCTCTTCTTCAAATTGAGAAATAATATTATTGGGTTCAATATAATCAGGTATAATATTTCTGTTTTTTAAAACATTAGCTAAGTTTTGAAGTATTTCAATATCTGCTTTAATTTTTCTTTCTATACCTGGTTTTTGAATTTTCAAGATAACATTTTGCCCATTTTTTAATTTTGCTTTATGTATTTGAGCTATAGAAGCTGCTGCTTGATATTCTTCATTTACATATTCAAAAGTTTTCTTATAATCTTCTGATAATTCTTCATTTAATACCTTTTTTATTTTAGCAAAAGAAATCCCTTCTACTTCATCCTGCAATTTACTAAATTCAGTAATAAATTCAGGAGCTATTATATCAGCTCTGGTACTTAAAATTTGGCCCAATTTGATAAAAGTCGGACCTAATTCTTCTAAAACTAATCTTGTTCTTTTAGCTAAATTTTCTTTGTTAAAATCACTATCATGTTTTTTTAGTCTTTTTTTGAAAGGAAGATATTTTTTTAAATCTAAAACTTCTAGCAAAAATCCAAATCCATTCTTTAATAAAACCTGAGAAATTTCTCGATATCTTTTAAAATGTTTATATCGATTAGCCAGATTAAATCTCATAATTTCCTCCTTTCAAAAAAAACAAAATATATTAAAAGAAATATAACCCCCAAAAAGGGGATTATATGCTTTTTAAATATTAATGATTTTAATTATTTATTTCTTTGTTATTTTTTGGGTCCAGGTAACTAATAATGGGCTAGCTACAAAAATTGAAGAATAAGTACCAGCAAACATACCAATAAATAAAGCTAACATAAATATTTTAAGTGAAGCTCCCCCGAAAAAATAAATAGCTAAAATAGTTATCAAAGTAGTTAAAGAAGTATTAATTGAACGAGGCAAAGTATCAAGAACTGCAGTATTTGCTTTTTCAACAAAAGGAGTCCGCCTCATTAATTTCATATTTTCTCTAATTCTATCAAAAATTACAATAGTATCATTAATTGAATAACCTATTATTGTTAATAAAGCAGCAACAAAAGCAGTATTAATTTCTTTTTGCATTATAGCAAAAAGCCCCAATACTATACTTACATCATGGAGTAACGTGATAATGGCAACAATGGCAAATCTAAATTCAAACCTCATACTTATATAGGCAACAATCGCTAAAGAAGCAATAATAATTGCAAAAATAGCATTTCTTCTCAATTCTTTACCAATAAGAGGACCTACCATATCACTTCTGATCATATCAGTTGATGAATATTTATTTTCTAGTACACTCTCTACACTGGAAATTTGATCAGTATTTAATTCTTCTGTTTTTATGATTACTCCTGGTCTACCGTCTAAATCAGTTTGCTGTAATTGGGGATCAAGAGAAAATTCTAGATCAGATAAAGTATCTCTTATTTCACTATTAGTTACTTCATTATCAAAAGTAAACTCTAATATTGTACCTCCAGTAAAATCGATACCAAAATTCAAACCATTAAATAACAGAAAAACAAATCCAACAAGAATTATTGCAATTGAAATTGTATACCATGTTTTTCTTTTTCCCATTATATCCATAATTTATTGTCCTCCCCTTACACCAAATGCCTTATCACTTTTTAATAATTGTGTATTTGAAAATAGATCTAGTAAATTTCTTGTAACGAAAAATGCTGTAAACATACTTACTGCAACACCTATTCCTAAAGTAACTGCAAATCCTCTTACTGTACCACTTGTAAAATAAGCTAAAATTAATGCAGTAATAATAGTAGTAACATTTGCGTCTAAAATAGTAGTATAAGCTCTCTTAAATCCAGAATCTATAGCTGAACGCAGTGTTTTTCCACTTTTAATTTCATCTTTTATTCTTTCAAAGATAATAATATTTGCATCTACAGCCATACCTATTGATAAAATCAATCCTGCTATACCTGGCAAAGTAAGGGTTGCCTGTAATCCCGCAAGAGTACCCAATAAAAACAATCCATAAATTGCTAAAATAATAGCAGCTAATATACCAGGAAATCTATAATAAAATACCATATAAATTCCTACTAATAAAAGCCCAATTAATCCTGCTGTAAGACTTTTATCAATTGCTATTTCTCCTAGAGTAGGACCTACAGTACTTCTGGCTATAACTTCAACCGGAACTGGTAAAGCACCTTCTCTAATTAAAATAGCATCTTCACGTGCTTCCTGTACACTACTATAACCGGTTATTTGTCCTCCGGAGCCGGATATTACTGATTGAACAGTAGGATTTGTCAGTCTTTCATCATCAAGATAAATTCCCATTTTTTGACCTAATAACCTTCTTGTTACTTCTTCAAATTTTTCCTGTCCATCCTGTGTTAATTTAAAAGCAACAACCGGTCTACCATATTGGTCATAATCAGCACTTGCATCATTTATTACATCACCGGTCATAACAACTTCTCCATTGGGATTCTTAAATGTTAACATTGCAGTACGTCCTATTGTATCTATAGCTTCATTTGGATCATCAATGGCCGGAAGTTCTACAATTATTCGTCTTTCTCCCTGACGTTGAATAACTGGTTCAGTTAAACCTAATTGATTTACTCTTCGTTCAATAATATTAATAATTCCACTCATAACATCATCATTGATTTCTCTATTTTCTGTTTCCTGAGCCTGTAAAACTATATGAGCTCCTCCCTGTAAATCCAATCCTAGATTAATTCCATAAAAAGAAAATAAAAAATAGGCAAATCCAATTAATGCTATAATTAATACTAATTTTAATGTCTTTTTTTGTTTATATCTCATTCTTCAAGAGCCTCCTAACTTTATTGCACAGAACTTATTTCATTTATATTATATTCATAACTATCAATTACTCTCATTTTATTTATTGGCCAATAGACCCAAAAAGCCTTACCAGCAATTGAATCATATTCAACATAACCAACTATAGATGGATAACGACTATCAGCACTATGATTACGATTATCTCCCATAACAAATACACTGTTTTCAGGAACTTTATATGAACCAAAATTCCCATTCATAAATTCATTAATATATTCTTCCTTTATTGGTTCCCCATTAATGAATGTTTTTCCTTCTCTTATTTCAATTGTATCACCTGGTAAACCAATTACTCTTTTAATATATTTTTTATCTGAGTCCCCCCGAGGAGAAAAAACTATTATATCTCCTCGTTCAGGAGGATGAAATCTATAAATAAATTTATTTACAAAAAGTCTTTCTCCATCATGTAAAGTAGGTTCCATTGAGCGACCATCTACTACAAAAGATTGAGCTACAAATGTGATTATAAAAAATGCTAAAATCGCAGCAATAACAAGTGACTGTATAAGTTCTTTAATATCTGTGCTATCCAATGTAGTTTCCTCCTACTCTAACAAAGCAAATTTATTCATCATCTTTTTCTTTTTTTTCCTCTTCTTTTTCACCTTTTATCTTTTTTTCTTCAGGTTGATTTTCCTGATCAATTCTACCAATAGAATCTCTTATTAAATCGATATCAACATTAGATGAAATTCTTAGTCTAATATTATTTTCTTTTATATTAATAATTTTTCCTCTAATTCCACCAATAGTAACTACTCTGTCTCCCACTTCTAGATTTTCTATCATCTCATCATGTTCTTTTTGTTGTTTTCTTTGAGGTCTTATTAAAAAGAACCACAATACACCAAAAATAACTACCCACATTAAAATTGTCAAAAATCCCTGTTGCATTATCAAAAATCCCCCTTTTAATATTTAATTGATCTTTTTTAATATTTAATTAATCTTTCCTTCTTTCTATTTATTCAACAATCGAACTTAATATTCCTGCCTTAATTTAGGAGAAATATTATTAATTAACTATTATTTATAATTTGAGTAAAATTCTTTTTGAAATTCATTGAAATTATTTTCCTTTATAGCAGTCTTTAATTCCTGCATTAAATTCAAGAGAAAATACAAATTATGATAAGTAGTAAGTCTCATACCCAAAATTTCTTTTCTTTTCATCAAGTGGCGTATATAACCTCTACTATAACTTTGACACACTTCACAATCACATTGTGAATCAATTGGAGAAAAATCATCTTTAAATTGAGCATTTCTAATAGTTATTTTCCCATTATGGGTAAATACCTGTCCATGTCTGGCAATTCTGGTTGGCATAACACAATCAAACATATCAATACCATATTTAACACCTTCGATTAAATCTTCTGGTGTCCCAACTCCCATTAAATAGCGAGGTTTATTTTTGGGTAGAAATGGAGTAGTATAATCCAAAATTTCATACATTTCCTTATTAGGTTCTCCGACACTTAAACCACCTAAAGCATAACCTGGAAAATCTAATTCAGTAGTAGCCTGAGCACTATATTTACGAAGTTTTTTGTGAACTCCCCCCTGAACAATCCCAAAAAGGGCCTGATCTTGGTTATTAATTTTTTCTTTTTCATTTTTACATCTTTCTGCCCAGCGAATTGTTCTTTCAACTGATTTTGCCATATCATCATATTCACTGGGATATGGAGGACATTCATCAAAAGCCATAACTATATCTGCACCTAATTTATTTTGAATTTGAATTGCTTTCTCAGGTGAAATAAAATGTTTAGAACCATCTAAGTGAGATTGAAAGTGAACACCTTCTTCTTTTATCTCACGTAAATCAGAAAGACTAAAAACTTGAAAACCACCACTATCTGTTAAAATTGGTCTATCCCAATTCATAAAGTCATGTAAGCCACCTGCCTGTTTTATCAAATCAGCTCCAGGCCTTAAATACAAATGATAGGTATTGGCTAAAATTATTTCAGAACCAATTTTTTTAAGTTCATCAGGTGTCATTGCTTTAACAGTAGCCTGAGTTCCAACAGGCATAAAAATTGGAGTTTCTATATCTCCATGTAAAGTATTAATTATCCCATGTCTTGCCCTGGTGTTTTTATCTTCATCTAATAATTCAAAACTAAAACCCATTTTCTCATCCTTTCTCAAAACTATTAAAATTTTAATATATAAACATTGCATCTCCTAAACTGAAAAATCTATATTCTTTTTTAACTGCTTTTTGATAGGCTTTCATGATATTTTCTTTTCCAGCAAAAGCACTAACTAACATTAATAGTGTTGATTTCGGTAGGTGAAAATTTGTAATTAAAGCATCAATAGCTTTAAACTCATAACCGGGATAAATAAATATATCAGTCCAGCCTTTACTGGATTTTAACTTACCATTATTTTGAGTTGCAACTGATTCAAGAGTTCTAGTTACTGTAGTCCCCACCGCAATTATTCTTCCACCATTTTTTTTGGTTTTTTTAATTTTGTCAATAACATTCTGATCTAATTCATAATATTCAGAGTGCATATCATGTTCCTCTACTTTATCAGTCCTAACAGGTCTAAAAGTTCCCAAACCTACATGTAAAGTAAGGTAACCAATACCAACACCTTTATTTTTCAAATCATTTATGAGTTCATTAGTAAAATGCAGTCCTGCAGTTGGAGCTGCTGCTGAACCTCTTTTTTTGGCATAAACAGTTTGATAACGATCTGGATTATCAAGTTTTCTATTTATATAAGGCGGAAGAGGCATTTCACCTAACTTATCAATAATCTCAGAAAAGTCTCCCTCATAAGAAAATTCCATTATTCTTCCTCCAAAATCAGTATATTCCACCGCCTCTCCGATTAATAAATCATTGCCAAAAGATACTTTTACTCCTTTTTTTACTCTCTTTCCTGGTTTAACTAAAACTTCCCATTTGCCTTCTTCTATTTCATTTAAAAGTAAAATTTCTATTTCAGTACCGGTTGGTATTTTTTCACCATACATTCTGGCTGGTATAACTTCACTATTATTAAAGATAATCATATCATTAGGGTTAACATAATCTATAATATTTTTAAAAATTTCTTCATTTATTTTTCCAGTATTTTTATCTAAGCACATTAGTTGTGATTCATCTCTATTATCTTCTGGCTTTTGCGCTATTAATTTATCCGGTAAATCATAATCAAATTCTTTTACATCCATAAAATCCCTCCATCAAACTCAATCTTTAAATAATCTTTCCTGTTCATTAGAATTAAACTCTAAATCAAGATGGTCATAGGCAGCACTGGTTGCAACTCTACCTCTTGGAGTTCTATCAATAAATCCAATTTGTAACAAATAAGGTTCATAAACATCTTCAATGGTTTCTCTTTCTTCACTTAGTGAAGCTGACATAGTTTTTAAGCCTACAGGGCCACCATCAAATTTTTTAATAATAGTTTTTAAAAGTCTATGATCAAAATTATCCAATCCCATTTCATCGATTTCTAATAAATTTAATGCTTTATCTACAACTTCAGTAGTTATTACTCCATCTGCTTTGACCTGGGCAAAATCTCTTACTCTTTTTAAAAGGCGATTACTAATTCTAGGTGTTCCGCGAGAACGCCTAGCAATTTCAACAGCTCCTTCTTCTTCAATTTCTATATCAAGTATTCTTCCAGATCTCATAATTATATTTGTTAATTCTTTTTCATTATAAAATTCCAGACGATTAATAACTCCAAATCTATCTCTTAAAGGTGAACTTAAAAGACCAGCTCTTGTAGTTGCTCCTACCAAAGTAAATGAAGCTAAATCTAATCTTACTGATCTGGCACTTGGTCCTTTACCAATCATAATATCAAGTGAATAATCTTCCATAGCAGGATATAAAACTTCTTCTACCATTTTATTTAAACGATGTATTTCATCAATAAATAAAACATCATTTTTTTGCAAATTTGTTAAAATAGAAGCCAGATCACCTGGTCTTTCAATGGCAGGACCAGAAGTTGTATGAATACTTACATTTAATTCATTTGCAATTATATTAGCTAATGTTGTTTTCCCCAATCCAGGAGGGCCATAAAGTAATACATGATCTAAGGCCTCACCTCGATCTTTTGCTGCTTTTACAAAAATATTTAATTTTTTCTTAACTTTTTTTTGACCTACATAATATTTTAATTTTTCCGGGCGGAGAGTGCTATCAAGATCTTTTTCTTTTTTTTGAGGAGTAACCACTCTTTTTTCTTCTTCCATTTATAAACTCTCCTTCCCTAAAGTGCTTAATACTTTTTTAATCTTTATCTCAAGATTTTCATTATCTTTAAAATCTACATTTGCCATAGCTTTATCAATTTCTTTTCTAGAATATCCCAGACTTAAAATTGCATCATACAATTCTTCATCTTCCTGGCTATTTTCACTTTTTTCTATATTAATATTTTTAGCCAGTTCATCAACTTTATTTTTTAATTCTAATACTAGTCTTTGGGCTGTCTTAGGTCCTATCCCTTTAACCTCTTTTAAAACAGCAATATTTTCAGTAAGAATTGCATTGATAAATCTATCATAACTTAAGTGAGAAAGTATATTTATCGCTGCTTTTGGACCTATTCTAGAAACAGATAACAAAATTTCAAATAATTGTCTTTCTTCCATAGTTTGAAATCCATATAAAGCTAATTGATCTTCTCTAACATATGTATAAATATATAAATGGGTTTTTTTACCTTCAGCAGCCAATCTGGTTATATCTGCTACTTCAACTAAATATCCAACTCCATTTACTTCAATAATTAATTGACTTTCAAATTTTGTCTTTATTTTTCCTCGAAGACTTCCAATCAAAGTTGGTCACCCCATCTCTTTTGAGCAATAACACTGTGACCATGACAAATAGAAACTGCAAGTGCATCAGCAGCATCATCAGGTTTAGGAATTTTTTCGAGACTTAATAAGGCTTTTACCATTTGTTGAACCTGCATTTTACTTGCTCTACCATAACCTACTACAGCCTGTTTTACCTGAAGTGGAGTGTATTCACCTACCTGTAATTCAGCCTGAGCTCCAGCAAGTAAAATAACACCTCTTGCCTGACCTACTTTAATCGCTGTTTTAACATTTTTATTAAAAAATAATTCTTCCACCGCCATATGCTCTGGTGAATATTTTTCTATTAATTCATTTAATTCTATAAAAATTTTATTTAATCTATTACTATTTTTCATATCAGCAGGAGTTCTGATAGTACCATAATCTATTTTTTTAAAATTATTACCATTTTTTTCAACACAGGCATAACCTAATGTAGCTAATCCCGGATCTATACCGAGAATTATCAAAAAAATCACCTCTTTAAATACATAATTTCTTAACATAAAAATATATTAAAATAGATAAAAGACACTGAAAAATCAGTGTCTTTTCAGTGTTTAATCCTCTTGCTCAGCGATTTCTTCCATGATTTCATCAGGAATATCAAAATTTGCATATATTTCCTGTACATCATCATGATCCTCAAGTTCATCCATTAATTTTAGCATTTTTTTAGCATCTTTTTTATCAAGCTTTACATTATTATTAGGAATCATAGCAAGATCAGAAGAATTAAGGTCAAAACCTTTTTTCTCTAAGTTTTCTTTTACCTGTTCAAATTCTGTTGGGTCAGCATATATTGTTACTGTATTACCTTCTACTAAAACATCCTGAGCATCAGCTTCCAATGCTTCTAACATTAATTCATCTTCAGTCAGATCAGTTGAATCAAGATCTAAAATATACTGTCCTCTACGTTCAAACATCCAGGCTACACAACCTGACTGTCCTAGATTTCCTCCTCTTTCAGATAAGATATGGCGAAGTTCTGAAGCAGTTCTATTACGGTTATCACTCATTATTTCGAGATAGAGAGCGACCCCACCTGGTCCATAACCTTCATAAACAAATTCTTCATAATTAACTCCTTCTAAATTTCCAGTACCTCTTTTAATAGCCCTTTCTATATTATCGTTAGGCATATTATTATCCTGTGCTTTTTCTATTGCTCTTCTTAAATCAGGATTTTTTTCTGGATCACCGCCACCTTCTCTAGCGGCTACTGCAATTTTTTTGCTTAATTTTGAAAACAATTTTGCACGCTTTTTATCTTCTTTTTTCTTTTTATGTTTTATATTAGCCCATTTAGAATGACCAGCCATTTAGATAACCTCCTTACAATCATAATCCAATTGTTATTTTATCACATAATACAACTGTTTTCAATAAATGAGTCCATCTCTTAATTTATCTTACAGGCATATACAGCAAAAAGAGTCATGGCCAAAATTAACCATGACTCTTTCATAATTTATGCTTTTCTAAGGTCTTTAATTAAATTTTCTAATTCAAGTTTTGCTCCATTTTCCCATTTATTTAAAAATGACTTGATTTTTTCTTTTTCACTATCAGAAAAATCATATTCATCCACTTCTTCTGGTTCAATATTTTTTAACACTTTAATAGATTTTTTTATAGGATATTGTACTTTATAATAAATCTTATCAGTCATTTTTTTCACCTTCTTTTCTATTTACTAATGTCTTAAGTCTTGGTATCCCTTCCTTATTAAGAAAACGTAAATAGCCTTCAAGAGTTATTATCCTATTATCTAAAACTCTATCACTAAACTCAATATTATTTTTTTCAAATTTTGTAACTTTTGTTAATGCCCTATCAAGGGTATTAACTGCACTTAATATTTCATTAGCATTTAAATTTTTGGCCATATTAACACCTCATTTTATGTAATATTTATTACTTCTCTTTAAGCTTTATAATATTGAGACATACTTTATGTAATATTAAATTTTTAAAATTAAAAAGGATTATAAGTTGGCCTATAAGCCGAGTTCTGTAATTGGTGATCATCTATCTGCAGTATCAATTTCTTGATACCTCGAGCGTTCATACCCGAAGATAGGACGGGCAGCCCTAAATCTCCCTATTTGAACTTACTCCAGGTGGGGTTTACCTAGCTATTCAGTCACCTAAACACTGGTGAGCTCTTACCTCACCTTTTCACCCTTACCAATAATGGCGGTTTGTTTCTGTGGCACTTTCCTGGGAGTCGCCTCCACTGGGAGTTACCCAGCACCATGCCCTTTGGAGCTCGGACTTTCCTCAGCTGATAAACAGCTGCGATCACCTGGCCAACTTATAATCCGACATTTTTCACCATTAGCTAGTATATCATTGAATTACTATTTTTGTCAAATATATTTCCAGGGATTGGTATTTAATTCAGATTTTATAATATTAACTTTATAATTATTTTGAGAAACTTTTTTAGATAAATAAGAAAAAAGTAAGTTCTTTACTACTTTTTCAGTTCCATAATGACCGGCATCAATTAAATTTAATCCTAATTGTTCAGCATGTTGAGCTTCATGATATTTTACATCACCAGTAATGTAGAGATCTGCCCCATTATATTTAGCTTTAGAAATAAAATCAGCTCCACTACCACTACATAACGCTACTTTTTTTATTTCAGAATCATCATTACCATAATATCTAAGATATGGTAAGTTTAATTTTTCTTTTACTTTTTTAATATAATCAATTAAATTATAATTCCTTTTAAGTTGACCAATTCTTCCTAATGAAATATTCATATCAGAAAAGTTATTTTCAAGAGGATAAATATCATAAGCAACTTCTTCATAAGGATGTACTTTTTTTACTAAATTAATTATATTATTTAAATTTTCTTCTTTTACGATAGTTTCAAATCTAAATTCATTGACCCGGGCCATCTTCCCCTCTTTACCTAAATAAGGGTTACTATTTTTTTCGGGTTGAAATGTCCCTTCACCTTTTGTTACAAAAGAAGTTTTACTATAATTACCAATTTGGCCAGCATCAGTAGCAAGTACCTTATCCCTTATCTTTTCTAAACTTTTTTCAGGACCAAAAATAACTAATTTATAATAATTTTTCCTCTCTTTTAAGGAAAGTCCCTCTAAATTATTAATATCCAATAAATCTGCTAAATAATCATTCAAACCACCCTGGGCAACATCTAAATTAGTATGAGCTGAATAGAGTGTAATATCATTTTTAATAGAATCAATTATTATCCTTCCAGTTGCTGTTTGATCATGTATAGATTTTAATTCATCAAAGATAACAGGGTGATGAGAGATGATTAGATTACAATTCTTATCCTTAGCTTCATTAAGAACTTCTTTATTAATATCAAGGCTTACTAAAACGTTTTCTGTTTTTTGATTTAAACTTCCTGCCTGAATTCCAACATTATCCCAATTATAGGCATAATTTTGGGGAGCTAAATCAGTTAATAGACTAATAATCATCTGGGCATTTACCATTTAAAATCCTCC
>Ga0207414_1000209_pt1 | contig 28857 bp, 30 predicted proteins | sample PonA231FremontCA_2_FD_187269 | JGI IMG/M metagenome (GOLD analysis project Ga0207414, IMG submission 187269) | Marine sediment microbial community from Fremont, CA, USA - Pond A23 Sediment 1 (SPAdes) | ecosystem: Environmental > Aquatic > Marine > Unclassified | place: USA: Fremont, California...
TGCAGATTTAAAAATTGATAAGGAGAAATATACTGTAACTAGAGCTGGCGATAATATTGACTTAACTAAAAAAGAATATGATTTATTAAAATATTTTATGGAAAATAAAGGGATAGTTTTATCAAGGGATCAACTTTTAGAAGCAGTCTGGGGTTATGACTATGTAGGTCAAACAAACATTGTTGATGTTTATATTAGATATCTTAGATCCAAAATAGATGACCCATATGAAAAAAAGTTAATTCAAACTGTGAGAGGGGTCGGCTATGTTATCAGAGATAAAGAAAATAATTAATTTTAATTGGCCTAAAAAAATATCATGGAAGCTTAGTTTAGTATATACTTTAATTTTTCTTTTAGTGCTTTTGGTACTAAATGGGACTGCTTATTATATGCTAAATAATTATGTTCATAATAGTATTAGAGAAAGTGTAAATAACACTTTAAATTATATATTGCCTAAATTAAGAGGGGTAGATAGAAATAGTTTTGATTATGAAGCTGCTCTTTTGCTTCAAAACATAAGTAAAAGTGAAGAAGATGTTTATTTTAGAATTGTTGATTATAATAAAGAAACTGTAGCTCAATCTAATATGTTAAAAGGCATGGAATTACCATTAGAAAACGGTGATTTGGAAATAACAAAAAATAAAAAAACATATTTTCTCAAAACTGTAACTATTTCTAAATACGGATATTTGAATGGTTATCTGCAAGTAGTAAAAGATGTAACTATTGAATATAGTGTCTTAAATAGATTACTTATTTTTCTTAGTATAAGCAGTGTGGTTGGTGGATTAGTTGCTTTATTGGTAGGATTTTTTATTACTAAAAAATCTATGAAACCTGTTAAAGAAATGTCTAAAACTGCCAGGAAGATAAGTGGTAGTGACCTCAGCCAGAGATTAGATGTTACTGATACGAATGATGAATTAACTGAATTAGCAGAAACTTTCAATTCTATGTTGGATCGTCTGGAAAAAGCTTTTAAAAAACAGGAACAATTTGTATCTGATGCTTCTCATGAATTAAGAACTCCTATTTCAATAATAAAAGGTTATATTAATATTTTAGATCGCTGGGGAAAAGAAGATAAAGAAATTAAGGAAGAAGCTGTTGAGTCAATCAAATCTGAAATACAGAGTATGAATGATTTAATAGAATCTTTATTATTTTTAGCTAGAGGTGATCTTGCCGAGATAGAGCCATCTTATGAAAGATTTTATTTTAATAATGTTGTAGAAGAAATAATTAAAGAAAATAAAATTTTAGATAAAGATATAAATTATAAATATATAGAAAAAGATCGAGTTGAAATTTATGCTGATAAATTATTAATTAAACAATTATTACGGATTTTTATTGAAAATAGTAGAAAGTATACAGGTGATGGTGGAAATATAGTTATAGAAAGTGAAGAAATCGAAAATAATATAAAAATCACTATTAAGGATGATGGTAAAGGAATTCCCAAGAAGGATATTCCTCATATTTTTGATAGATTTTATAAAATTGATAAGTCACGATCAGATGAAAAAGGTAGTAGTGGTTTAGGCCTTTCGATCGCCATGAAAATTGTTGAACTTCATAATGGTGATATTGATGTTGAAAGTGAAGTAGGAGAAGGTACAAAAATAACTATCTTCATCCCTCTTGAAAATAAATAAATTTATTAGGAGGAACAATAATTGCTACAATTAAATTTTGATAATAGAAAAGACCTTGAGTTGGAAAATTTAATTCTTGATTATAATGGTACTATTGCTTTTCAAGGAAAAACTATTGCTGGGGTTAAAGAAAAACTGTCAAAATTAAGTGAAATTTTAGATATATATATAGTTACAGCAGATACTTATGGTACAGTAAGAGAAGAATTTAAAGACCATTCTATCAATATAGAAATTACAGGGGATAAACTTACAGGAACTAAATATAAAAAAGAATTTGTTGAAAATCTTGGTGCTGCTAAAACCATAAGTATTGGAAATGGAGTAAATGACAGATTAATGTTGAAAGAATCTGGCCTTTCCCTTGCAATTATTGGGGGAGAAGGCGCTTCACTTAAAACAGTTTTAAAAGCTGATATTCTGGTCAGAGATATTTTAGAAGGTCTTGATTTATTATTAAATACTGATAGCTTAAAAGCTACTTTAAGAAGGTAGGAGGTCAGGATTGTTATGAAGATTAATACTTTAAATATGTTTGTAAAATTAATTGACACAGGCAGCTATTCAAAGGTAGCAGAAAAATTAGATTTAACTCAACCGGCAGTTAGTATGCAGATAAAATTTCTTGAAGAAAGATTTGATACTGATTTAATTATTAAAGAAAATGGCAAAATAAAATTAACTCCCGCAGGTAAAGTTGTTTACAGTGAAGCAAAAAAAATTATAAATAGCTGGGAAAAAATAACCTATAGAGTAGAAGAAAGTAAAAATAAATCATTTCAAAAAATTGAAATTGGTTCCAGCACAATTCCATCTGAATATCTTTTACCTGATATTCTGGCAAAGCTTGATTCTGAAAATATTGATATGAAATCTTCAATTAAAGTAGGAGATAGTGAAGAGATGATTGAGCTTTTAGAAAAAGATAAAGTTGATATTATTATTGTTGGTTATAAACCTGAAAATTCTAAATATGAAGTTAAAGAAATTGCAAAAGATGAGTTAAAATTAATTGTTCCTAAAAATCATAAATTTTCAAGGAAAAATGAGATTTCAATAGAAGAGTTAAAAAATGAAAAAATGTTAATTAGAGAAGTGGGTTCAGGGACAAGGAAGGCTATGTTAGAGGGTTTAAAAGAAAATGGTATAAATATAAATGAATTAAATATAAAGTGTGAAATGGGAAGCACAGAGGCTATAATAGCAGGTGTGCAGAGTGGTCTGGGGATATCTTTTGTTTCAAAACTAGCTTCTTCAAAAGCTCATAATTGTAGTAGAGTCCAGGAAGTAGATGTAAAAGGAATGAATTTTAGCAGAAAATTTTATCTTGCCTTTAATAAAAATAGAAAAGATGAAAATATCATAAAGAAATTTATAGAAATTTTTAATATTTAATTTAAAATAATTTTAACCTCCAGTGTAAAAACTGGAGGTTATTGTATTTAAAACTTTTTAAGTTTTTCTAGAGTATATTCAATTTCTTCTTCAGTGTTAAAATAACCAATACTAAACCTTAGTGTTCCCTGGGGGAAAGAGCCTATTGTTTTATGAGCAAATGGTGCACAATGTAGTCCGGATCTTGTCATTATTCCATATTTGTCATCAAGTATAAAACTCATTTCTCCCATGTCTAAATCTTTATATTGAATTGATATAGTTGGTGCCTGTTTTTTATGATTGGCAGGGCCAAATATTTTAATTTTATTATTTTCTTTTAAACCCTTAATAAATTTTTGGCTGAGATTTAATTCGTGTTCTCTTATATTTTCTAAACCAGTATTTTTTATAAAATCAATTCCAGCTTTTAAACCGGCAATACCAGGTGTATTCATAGTTCCACTTTCAAATTTATCAGGTAAGAAATTAGGCTGGTATTCTTTATCAGAGATACTGCCAGTTCCACCTTCAATTAGAGAATCCATATTTTTAGCAATATTTTTACTTACAGCAAAACCCCCTGTTCCAGGAGGTCCCATTAATCCTTTATGACCGGTAAACGCAAGAATATCAGTATTTAAATCCTGAAAATCTATATCATATAAACCTGCTGCCTGAGCTGTATCTAAGATAAAATACAAATTATTTTCATTTGCAATTTCTGAAACTTCTTTGACAGGCATTAAAGTTCCAGTTACATTTGAAGCATATGTAATAACAATAAGTTTTGTATTATCTTTAATATAATTTTTAATTTTAGCTGGATTTAAACTTCCATCTTTTTCACACTTCACATAATCTACTTCAATTATTCCTTTCTTTTCCAATCCATATAAAGGCCTTAATACAGAGTTATGTTCCATTGTTGTAGTTATAACATGATCATTATTTTTTAAAATACCTTTTAAACCCATATTTAAAGCATATGTTACATTATGAGTAAAGATGATTTGTTCTGGGTTAGGTACATTAAAAAAGTCTGCAATATTTGATCTGGCTTCTAAAATTATTCTACCGGCCTTAATAGAATCCTCATATCCACCTCTGCCTGGACTGCATCCTATTTTTTCATAATAATTTAATACAGCTTCTTTTACACCTTCAGGTTTTTTACTGGTGGTAGCTGCATTATCAAGATAAATTTTTCTCATAATAAACCTCCTGATTAAAAAATAATTATATGATTAACTTTCATATTTTAATTATATGATTAAAATAAAAATATATCAAGAAAAATATAAGAAAAATAAATAAATAATATAAAAATACTTTATAACTAATAAGTTTTATGCTATAATACAGGTGAAATATATCACAATAGGAGGCTAAAAATGAATGATAAAAAAGGAATAATTATTACCGGAGCAGTTATAGGATTATTAGGTGGGCTGTTAGTTAAATTTGGGAATCCAGCTAATATGGGAATTTGTGTGGCCTGTTTTATTAGAGATATTGCTGGTTCAATTGGTTTACATAGAGCAGGGGTTGTTCAGTATTTAAGACCTGAAATTTTAGGTTTTATTTTAGGGGCTTTTATCATTGCCAAAACAAAAGGAGAATTTAAAGTTACTGGTGGTTCTTCACCTATTAGTCGCTTTGTAATAGCGATGTTTGTTATGATTGGGGCTTTAGTATTTTTAGGTTGTCCTTTAAGAATGGTTTTAAGACTTGCAGGTGGAGACTGGAATGCAATTCTTGGAATAGTTGGATTTGTTGTCGGAGTTTTAATAGGGACTCAATTTTTGAAAAATGGTTTTACTCTGGGCAGAAGTTATAAGGTTAATAAAACTAGTGGTTATATTTTACCTGGAATAGCTATTTTACTTTTGATTTTTAGAATAGTAAGACCTGGATTTATTATATTTAGTGAAAGTGGCCCAGGTGCTGCTTATGCTCCCTGGATAATTGCTCTAAGTGCTGGATTAATTATAGGTATTTTAGCACAGAGAAGTCGGATATGTATGGCGGGAGGTATTCGTGATCTATATTTAATAAAGGATTCTCATTTAATCATTGGCTTTATTTCAATATTTGTTTTTGCTTTTATAGTAAATATTATTTTTGGTAATTTTGATCCTGGTTTTGTCGGTCAACCTGCTGCTCATACAGATTGGTTATGGAATCTATTAGGAATGTTTTTAACCGGTTTTGGTTCAGTTCTTTTAGGTGGCTGTCCTTTAAGACAGACAATTTTAGCTGGAGAAGGAAATACAGATTCAGTTGTAACATTTATTGGTTATCTTGTCGGGGCTGCTATTGCTCACAATTTTGGGCTTGCAGCTTCAGGTAGTGGTGTTGGCTTTGCTGGCAAATTTGCTGTGATTTTTGGAATAATAATTGTAACTGTAATAGCTTTAAGTAGTATTAAATATAATAAAATGGCTTAATTTAAAGGAGGAAATTATAATGTTAAAAGTAGATACAAGAGGTAGGTCATGTCCAGAACCTGTTATAATGACAAAAAATGCAGTTAGTGATCTTAAAAAAGGGGATAGTATTAAAGTCTTAATTGGTGAGGAAGTAGCTAAAGAAAATGTTGGAAGATTTGCAAGGAATTCTGGCTGTAATGTAGAAGTAAATAATAAAGGTAATGAGGAATATGAATTGTTGATTACTAAAAAATAATTTTAAGTAAAGGAGAATTCTTGTGAAAGATTATTTTGTTTTATTTACTTTTTATTCAACACATTTAGCACTAGAATTTGAGAAAACTTTAAAATCTGAAGATCTTTTTGTTAAGTTAATTCCTGTACCCAGAAAAATAAGTTCATCCTGTGGATTAGCAGGAAAAATTGATGAAGAAGAAATTTCTCAAGTTAAAAATATTTGTGATAAAAATAAAATTGAATATGAAGATATATATAAAGTTTTTGAAGATAAAAGTAAAGATCCGGAAGTTATTTATAACAATTCATAAAATATTCATATTTTTATAGTAAAATAAAATAAAGAAGTTGTGGAGGTGTTTTTTTGGAAAATAAAAAAATCTTAGTTGTTGATGATGAAGAAAAAATAAGAAAAGTTGTTTCTGCTTATTTAAAAAAAGATGATTATGAAGTTAAAGAAGCAAAAGATGGTGAAAAAGCATTAGAATTAGTGGAAAGTTTTCAGCCAGATCTTATGGTTTTAGATCTAATGTTACCTAAACTTAGTGGAGAAGAAGTTTGTCAGCAGGTGAGACAAAAATCAGAACTTCCAATACTTATGTTAACAGCTAAAAATACTGAAGATGCTAAAGTAAATGGATTTAATTATGGAGCTGATGACTATTTAGTTAAACCATTTAGTAATAAAGAACTTATTGCTCGTATCAAAGCTATCTTACGAAGAAGTGATTATAAAGCTGAAAAAGCTGATATAATAATTTATGATGATGGTCGATTGAAATTTTATCCAGATAAAATGAAAGTAATTTATCAAAAAAAAGAAATTGATCTTACAAATACAGAGTTTAAACTTTTTTATAATTTAGCTCGAAACCCAGAACAGGTTTTATCAAGAGAACAACTTGCAGAAAAAGTAATGGGACTTGAATTTAAAGGATTTGATAGAACTATAGATGCTCATATCAAAAATATTAGAAAAAAAATGGGTTTGGCAAAAAATGAATATATAAAAACAGTATATGGAGCTGGTTATCGTTTTAATGTTAATAAAGAAGGTGACTAAATGAGTAGAATAGGAAAAAAGATAGCAATCGTGATGGTTTTAATAGCTGTTAGTGGTCTTTTATTTGTTAGTTTTTATTTAAATTATAGACTTAATGAAAACTTTAATGAATTCCTTTATAATGAAAGAGTTGAAAGAATAGAAGAAATTGAAACACTAATTGAAAATAGATTTGAAGCCGGTAATAGTTGGGAACAAATAGAAAATATTATTATTGATTTGAAATTCACCAGTGGTTTTGATTACCTTATTACTGATACCCGAGAAAATATTCTTTTTAGCAATATTCAGGGTAAAAGAATGAATATGAGTTCTAATATAGGACACTCTCCTATGGGAGGTAGAAATGATTCTATAAATCTAAAAAATCAAATTGAAAATTTTAATAAAGTTAGCTTAGATAATAATGAGCAAACTTTTGGTTATCTCTACTGGCGTTTGCCTCCTCAACAAAATATAAATAATGAACAGGGACAGATATTTGTAGAAAAAATGAATAGAGTTATAATAATTACTGCAATAATAATTATTATTTTAACTATAATTATAAGTCTCATTTTTTCTAAATATCTAACAGTTCCTATTTTGAAAATGAACAAATTTGCTAATAAAGTTGCTGAAGGTGATTTTGAAAATGAACTGGAAATTAGAGCTAATGATGAACTTACTGAACTGGGAAATTCATTAAATGAGATGACAAAAAAATTGGATCATTTAAATAAAATTAGAAAAAAATCTACAGCTGATCTTGCTCATGAACTTAGAACACCACTAACTACCATCAAAAGTTATCTAGAAGGTATAGAAGACGGAATTTTAAAAGCAGATCAAAAAACAATCTCAGAAATAAATGAAGAGTTGGAACGTCTTGTTTTATTAGTAAATAGATTGGGTAGTTTAACTGATGCTGAAAGAAAAAAAGTCTATATAGAAAAAGAGAAAATAGAAGTTAATAAATTATTAACTAATATTATTCAAAAATTTACTAAAAAAGCTCAAAAGAAAAATGTAGAAATTATAAAGGACTTAGATTATGAAAAAGATTTTTTAATATACACTGATGGTGAAAGTCTGGAGATAATTTTTAATAATCTCATATCTAATGCTGTTAAATATAATAAAAATGGTGGCTATGTAAAAATAACTTCAAAATTGGAAAAAGATTATCTAGTGATTAAAATTGAAGATGATGGTATTGGTATTAAAGAAAAAGATATACCCTATATATTTGAAAGATTTTATAGAGCGGACAGTTCCCGTTCAAAAGAGACTAAGGGAACTGGAATTGGTCTGGCTGTTGTAAAAGAATTGATTGAAGCGTTATCTGGTAAAATAGAGGTAGAAAGTGGTGAAAGTGGTAGTATATTTACAATTTACTTGCCACATGAAAAATAATAAAGTAATCTTTATTGCAAATCAAACAAATAATTGATATTATATTAACAATAGTAATAATTTAATTCTTTAGCAAATTAATGGAGGTATTAAATATGAAAAAGGCAGATTTTTTAAATTATCCATTTAATTCACAAAGAAATACTGTATTTGCCAGAAATGGTATAGTTGCTACTTCTCAACCTTTAGCTGCTCAGGCTGGATTGCGGATTTTAGAAAAAGGTGGAAATGCAATAGATGCAGCAATTGCAACAGCAGCAGCTTTAACAGTTGTTGAACCTACATCTAATGGTATTGGTGGTGATGCATTTTCCATTGTTTATCATAATGGAAAACTATCCGGGCTTAATGGAAGTGGTAGGTCCCCAAAATCTATTTCTGCTAAAAAACTTCGAGATAAAGGACTAGAAAAAATGGAAAAGTTTGGCTGGCTTCCAGTAACCACTCCTGGGGTACCCGGTACCTGGGTTGCATTGGCAGAACGTTATGGAAGACTTGATTTTGAAGACTTATTTGAACCGGCAGTAGAATATGCCCAAAAAGGTTACCCAATTACCCCAACTTTAGGATATTATTGGAATAGAGCCTATAAAGCATATAAAGAAAATCTTAAGGGAGAAGAGTTTGAAAACTGGTTTAAAACTTTTGCTCCTAAAGGTAGAGCACCCAGAATTGGGGAGATGTGGAAATCGGAGGATCATGCTCGTACATTAAAAGAGATTGCTGAAACCAAAGCTAAATCTTTTTATAAAGGAAAAATAGCAGAAGAAATAGCTGCTTTTTCTAAAAAATATAATGGATATTTATCTAAAGAAGATCTGGCTTCTTTTGAAGTTGAATGGGTAGATCCTATTAAAGTAAGTTATAAAGGTTATGATGTCTGGGAATTACCGCCTAATGGTCAGGGGCTTTCAGCTTTAATGGCTTTAGGTATTTTGGATAAATTTGATTTTCCAGAAAAAGAAAATGTAGATACTTATCATAAACAGATAGAGGCCATGAAACTGGCTATGACTGATGGAAAAACATATATTACAGATATAGATGATATGACTTATAAAGTAGAAGAATTATTAGCTGAAGATTATTTAGATAAGAGAAGGAAATTGATTTCAGATAAAGCAATATCTCCTGAACCTGGTAAACCAGAAAAAGGAGGAACAGTTTATCTGGCAGCAGCTGATGATGAAGGTAATATGATTTCCTATATTCAAAGTAATTACATGGGATTTGGCTCAGGTCTTGTTGTTCCTGAAAGAGGTATTGCACTACAGAATAGAGGACATTTATTTTCACTTGATGAAAACCATGATAATGTTCTAAAAGGTGGTAAAAAGACCTATCATACTATTATACCTGCCTTCCTTACTAAAGATGATGAAGCTGTTGGTCCATTTGGGGTTATGGGTGGATATATGCAGCCCCAGGGCCATCTACAGGTAGCTATGAACACTATTGACTTTAATCTCAATCCTCAGGCAGCATTAGATGCACCTCGCTGGCAGTGGATGGATGATAAAAAAGTTATAGTTGAAAAAGACTTTCCAACAAATATAGCAAAACAGCTGGCAAATCGTGGTCATGATATTGAAGTCAAACTAAATTCTGGTGCTTTTGGTAGAGGACAGATTATCTGGCGAGATAATGAGAATGGTGTCCTTAGAGCAGGTACAGAAAAAAGAACAGATGGGACTATAGCTTCATATTAAAAATATATAATTGCCTGTTTAAGCTAATAATCTTAGTTTAAGCAGGTTTTTTTATGAATAATATTGAATTAATCTTAATTTTTATATATAATTATTTAGTGGAGCAAGTAATTTAGGAAAGGAAGTTTTTTTATGAAAGATTATACTCCCAAAATTGGTCTGGCTCTGGGAGCAGGAGGAGCTCGTGGTCTTGCCCATGTAGGAGTTTTAAAATTTTTGGAAAAAGAAAATATTGATATAGATATAATAGCTGGTACAAGTATGGGAAGTATTATTGGCGGACTTTATTCGGCAGGAATTCCTCTTAAATATATGGAAAAAATAGCAGAAGAAATAGATTGGGATACCTTAACGGATGTGACTTTTCCCAGAAAAGGTTTGATCAAAGGTAATAAAATACTTAAGTTTTTTGAAATACTTACTCAGAACAAAACTTTTTCTGAACTAAATATACCCTTTTCGGCAATAGCCTGTGATATTGAAAAGGGTGAACAGGTTGTTATAAATAAAGGCTCAGTAGCAAAGGCAATCAGGTCAAGTATAGCAATTCCGGGTATATTTGTTCCTTATAGACATCAGGAAAAAATGCTGGTTGATGGTGCAGTCCTGGATAGAGTCCCTGTATCTACTGTAAGAAAAATGGGGGCTGATATTATAATTGCTGTTGATATCAGGGTAAAAGAAGTAAATAATAAGATTGATAATATTTTTGATGTATTATTTAATACTTTTGACATAATGCAGTATGAGTTTCAAAAATTAAAAGAAACTGGAGCAGATATTACTATTAATCCAAAACTGGATAATATAGATTCTCTTGATTTAGATAATACAGATATTTGTATATATGAAGGATATCAAGAAGCAAAAAAATATAAAAAAGAAATCGATAGTATTTTGGGGAGAGTTAATAATGAGAAAACAAAATAGACTAAAGGATAAATTAACAAAGTTTATAGGTATTATAATAATAATTTTAATCATTAGTAATTTTATACCTACTCCATATATGATGACAACTCCTGGAGTAGCAAAGGAATTATCTCCTTTAATTACAGTTAAGGATGGTTATAAAGAAAATATTAGAGGTAAGTTTATGTTAACAGCTGTAGGCAGTAAAAGAGCTACAGTACTTGATGTAATTAAAATAACAATTTTAAGTCCAGAAGGATATGAATTAACACCAAGACAACAGCAAATACCTGAAGGAATGGAAATGAGCCAATATATTGATATTATGGCTAATTTAATGGAAGAAAGCAAAGTAAAATCACAGGCTGTCGCCCTAAAAAAAGCAGGATATGAAGTTAGTTTTGAAGGTACTGGAAATGGAGCAGAGATTGTTCAGGTAATGGAAGATGGAGCAGCTAAGGGAAAATTAGAATCAGGAGATATAATTACAGCAGTAGATGGCAAAGAAGTAAAATTAGCCTCAGATGCTGTCAATTTAATTAGAGCTAAAGAAATTGGCGAAAAAATAGATCTAACAATAGAAAATAATGGAAACAAAAAAGTTATTACCCTAGAAACTGTTGAACTTGAGGAAAATCCAGGAAAACCCTCAATTGGAGTTTTAATAATTACTAAAGATTTAACTTATGATTTTCCAAGGGAAATTTCTTTTAATACAGATAATGTAGTTGGACCTTCTGCTGGAAGTGTTTTTACTTTAGAAATTTATAATCAATTAACACCTGAAGATATAACTAAAGGTAAAAAAATTGCAGGAACAGGTACTATTTCTTTAGATGGTAAAATAGGGATGATTGATGGTATTTTACAAAAAATTATTACAGCTGATGAAGCAGGAGCAGATATATTTTTAACACCTGCTGAAAATTATGAAAAAGCTCAGGAGACTACCAGAGATATAAAATTGGTAAAAGTTGAAACAATAGATGATGTTCTATATTTTTTAGAAAATGAATTAAAATAATATCTTTTAATTTCTAATAATTTTTTGATAAAAATCCTGTCTACCTTTACGATATTTAGGATTATTATATAATAAGCTATAAATATCATCTGCTAGAATTTCATAACTCAACTGCTTAATCACTGGATTTTCAGAAGCTAAATCAATATCATTTAAATAGTTACTTATTTTGGTTATAATAGGCAAATTACTTTTTTCTTTCAACTTAGATAATATTTTTTCTCCATTTTTATTAAAAGCTAAAACTCTAAGATAGGCAGGACCATTATTATCTATTTTATTAAATTCTTTTTCTGTTAATCCAAATAAAATATGTAAAAGATTTCTCTGGATTCTATTCTGGGTTACTGATTTTGTGTTAATATTTTCTATAAGTTGATTGTAATTACCACTCTCTAACGCAGAATTGAAAAAGCGATTTTCCAGACCATTTGTTATTTCAGCATATTTTTTTAATTTTTTTGGAGAACTCATTCGTAATTTGCTTAGAATAGGATAACTAAGTTTGCTTTTTCTGACAGGTATTTTATCATTTTTTAATTCTCTTTTTAAAATGTTAAAACTGCTATCAGGAACTAAATTTTTTAGTTTATTTATTTCATTTTTTCTAATTAATTTTCTTAAAGCACTTCCGCTGGCAAATTCGCCATTGATTTCATTGGAATGATAATTATTGGAAGTTCTTTTAATTGTTAGGGGATTAAGATCAAGATTGTTTTCTAAAACAGCTCTAATATATTCTATACCCAAAATATTATTAGGGCTTTTAATTTCTGAGATAACTTTTTCGTTTTCAAAAAATTTATTTAAAGCTTTTTCACGAGCAGCAGGATAAGAATGACCTTTACGAATTAAATCCTGTATTTCTTGATTAAAATTATTATCATTTTTATTTAAAAATTGTCCTATTTTCCTTAAAGGTTTAATTTTTCCAGATTCACTACCAAAAACAAAATCACTAACAAGATTTGTCTTAGCGAGTAATTGTACTGATCCTTTTGCAAAATAATTTGCACTACGAATACCATAAACAAGTGGAAGTTCAACTACAATATCAATACCAGCTTTTAAAGACATTTTAGCTCTACTCCATTTATCAGTAATTGCTGGTAGACCTCGTTGAGTAAAATTACCATTCATTACACAGATAGCAGCATCTGAGTTTGTGATTTTTTTACTTTTTTCATAATGATAGAGATGTCCATAATGAAAAGGATTATATTCGGTGATAATGCCTGTAATTTTCAAAATTAACTTCACCTCACTTAAATGTCAAAAAAGTTTGATAAGTTTTTCTTTTATCATTTTAACAGGATAATTAGATTTAGTGTAGTATATATAATATGATACCAAATTTAAGTTAACTCAACAAGTAAGTACATAGATTTCTGGCAAATATTAACTATAGGAGGTTAATAAAATGGATATAATGAAAATATTTAAAAACAAAGCTAAGAATGACAAAAAAACTATTGTTTTACCTGAAGGATATGAACCTAGAGTTTATAAAGCTGCTGAGAAAATAGTAGAACAGGATCTGGCTGAATTATTTTTACTTGGAGATGAAGATGAAATTCTTAAAAAAGCAAAAAAAGATAATATAGATCTAACAGGAGTAAAAATAATTAATCCAGAACAATCCAGTTATTTAGATGAATTTGCTGAAACCTATTATGAATTAAGAAAACACAAAGATATAACTAAAAAAGAGGCAAAAGATCAAATAAAAGATCCTCTTTATTTTGGAGTTATGTTAGTATATACTGAAAAAGCTGATGGAATGGTTGCAGGATCTGTAAATGCTACTGGAAATGTTTTATCTCCTGCATTTAAAATTATAAAGACCAAACCTGGTATTTCAGTAGTATCTGGAGCATTTATTATGAATGTTCCAAATTGTTGTTATGGAAATGATGGAGTAATGATTTTCTCTGATTGTGCTGTTAATCCGAATCCTACTGCAGAACAATTATCAGAAATTGCTATTTCTTCTGCAGAAACTGCTAAAGAAATGTTGGGTATAGATCCGGCAGTTGCTATGCTTTCTTTTTCAACAAAGGGCAGTGCCTGTCATGAATTAGTTGATAAAGTAGTAAGAGCAACAGAAATAGCCAAAGAAAAATCTCCAGAAATCATGCTTGATGGAGAACTTCAGGCTGATGCCTCTTTAATTCCTGAAGTAGCTAAAACAAAATCTCCAGAAAGTAATGTGGCTGGAAAAGCAAATGTTCTTATATTCCCTGATTTACAATCTGGTAATATTGGCTATAAACTTGTACAAAGATTGGCAGGAGCAGAGGCTATAGGACCTATTTTACAGGGGATTGCTAAACCAGTTAATGACTTATCTCGTGGATGTTCTATAGAGGATGTTGTTAATGTTACAGCAATTACAGCTGTGCAAGCACAGGTACAGGAAAATTAAATTTTATAATATAAATAAAAAAGGAGTTGAAATTAAATGAAAATATTAGTTTTAAATAGTGGTAGTTCTTCAATTAAATATCAACTATTTAATATGGAAAATGAACATGTGTTAATGAAAGGTGTAGTTGAAAGAATAGGTATTGATGGTGCTTTTTTGGAATATGAAAATGAAGATGGTGAAGAATTTAAAGTAGAAAATGAAATACCAGATCATTCTAAAGGGATTGAACTGGTTATTGATAGTTTACTTGATGAAGAAAATGGTGTTCTTGATTCTATGGATGAAATTGCTGCTGTAGGTCACAGAGTTGTACATGGAGGAGAAAAATTTGCTCATTCAACATTAATTAGTGATGAAGTTGTGGATAAAATGGAAGAGGTATCAGAACTTGCCCCTTTACATAATCCACCTAATTTAGCTGGAATAAAGGTATGTAAGGAAATGATGCCAGAAACTCCTCAGGTAGGAGTATTTGATACTGCTTTTCATCAATCTATGCCTGAAGAAGCATATATGTATGCTATTCCTTATGAGTATTATGAAAAATATGGTGTTCGCCGTTATGGTTTCCATGGAACTTCACATAAGTTTGTTGCTAAAAAAGCCGCTGAGTTAATAGATAAAGATCCCAAAGATGTTAAAGTAATTACCTGTCATTTAGGTAATGGTGCCAGTGTAGCTGCTGTTGATGGTGGTGAATCTGTTGATACAAGTATGGGACTAACTCCTCTAGAAGGTTTAGTTATGGGAACAAGAAGTGGTGATATTGATCCAGCTATAATTCCATTTTTGATGAAAAAAGAAGGTTTAGAAGCTGATGAAGTTGATAATATTTTAAATAAAAAGAGTGGATTATTAGGTGTTTCTGGAGTAAGCAATGATTCTCGTGATGTTAAAGAAGCAGCTAAAAATGGAAATGAAAGAGCAGAATTAGCTCGTAAGTTATTTAATTATCGTGTTAAAAAATATATAGGTTCTTATGCAGCTGCTATGGGTGGTGTAGATGCAATTGTCTTTACTGCTGGTATTGGTGAAAATGCAAAAGATGTAAGAAAAGATGTTATGGAAGATATGGAATTTTTAGGTGTAGAAATAGATGAAAAAGCTAATGATGTTCGTGGTGAAACTAGAGAAATTTCTACAAAAGATTCTAAAGTTAAAGTATTTACTATTCCTACAAATGAAGAATTAGTAATCGCTAGAGATACTGAAGAAATAGTAAATAATTAGGAAGAATAAATACTTGACAACTGGGTATTGTTTTTTGTATAATTAAATGTGGTTGTCAGGGGGAATATATTTTGAGAATAGAACTAGCAAATTTTAGTTTAGATTTAAGTAATATGGATGAAATTGGAAGTATTAAAGAGATTAATGTTAATCTTGTTTTTCAAGATTTAAAATTCAGATCACAGGAAATAGGAGTGCCAGAACCCCTACATTTAGATGCCAAAATTTATAATACTGATAAGTCTTTTGTGCTTGAAGGTAACTTAGCTGGTAATATAATTTTGAGATGTAGTAGATGTCTGGAAAAATTCAATTATCCTATTGATATAGATATTGAAAAAGAAATTGATAATGAAGATATTGAAAATTTAGCAAATGTAAAGATTGATCAAATTCTAAAAAATAATATTTTCTTAAATATTCCTATAAAACCTCTTTGTGATGAAAATTGTAAGGGTTTATGTCCAGAATGTGGGCAAAATTTAAATGAAGAGGAATGTGATTGTGATACTGAAATAGTTGATCCTAGATTAGCTGATCTAGAGAATTTTTTTGATGAAGATTAAATAAAGACTTATAGATTGATTAATTGTTTAAGGAGGTGGATAAATATGGCTGTACCAAAGAAGAGAACTTCTAAAATGAAAAAAAGAAAGAGACGTACACACTGGAAGTTAAAAGAGCCAACATTAGTTGAGTGCTCTAATTGCCATGAAAAGATTTTACCACACAGGGTATGTCCTGAATGTGGATATTATAAGGGAGAACAGGTAGTTTAATAACCTAGATTTAAAAGAGTAGTCTGAAATGACTACTCTTTTTTATTTGCAATTATCTTTATGCTAATATATAATATTAGAAGTAGATATTATGAGCTGGTCTTAATTAATATAAATTCTGCTAAAAGGTGATTATATGAGGAAAGCAAGAAAAAAGAAAAGACAGAAAATGTTAAAAAATCTTATTGAAAAAGATCCTTTTTTAACTGATGAAGAATTAGCAGATAAATTTGAAGTTAGTATTCAGACAATAAGATTAGATAGAATGGAAATGGGAATTCCAGAAATGCGAGAGAGAACAAAAAATCTTGCCCAAAATGCTTATCAGAGATTAACTTCAGTAACTGAAGGTGAAGTTATTGGGGAGTTAATAGAGTTGGAGTTAAATAAATATGCAGAATCTTATTTAAGAGCTACAGAAGATATGGCTTTAAAGAAAACTCCTATTATTAGAGGTCACCATATTTTTGCTCAGGCTAATTCTCTCGCTGTGGCAGCTATTGATGCTGAAATTGTATTAACCGGTTCATCTGAAGTTAAATTTCAAAAAATAGCAAAAGTGGGAGAAATTTTAAAAGCAAAGGCTTATGTTAGAAAATATAAAAAAAATAAATATTATATTGATGTTAATACTTATTCTGATGAAGATGAAATTTTTAGCAGCAGCTTTGTCATGTTTGCCAAGAAAAAGGGGGAGATTCAAGAGTGAATATTGTATTAGATGCAATGGGAGGAGATAATGCTCCTGAGGAAATTGTTAAAGGTGCTGTAGAAGCTTGTAAATTAGATAATACTTTTAATCTTACTTTAGTAGGAAAAAAGAATTTAATTGAAAAAGAATTAAAAAAATACAATAATTATAAAAAGGAAAGAATCCAGATTGAAAGTGCAACAGAAGTTATTACCATGAATGATTCTCCTGCTAAAGCATTAAGACGTAAAAAAGATTCATCTTTAGCAATAGGTTCTAACCTTATAAAAGAAAAAAAGGGAGATGCCTTTATCTCTGCAGGTAATACCGGGGCAGTTATGGCTGCAGGTTTATTTAATATAGGTCGTTTATCTGGTATTAAAAGACCTTCAATTTCAACTGTTTTTCCGGCTAAAGGTGGTCAGACTCTTTTAATGGATGCTGGTGCTAATACTGATTCAAAACCAGAAAATCTTCATCAATTTGCAATTATGGGCCAAATCTATTCTAAAAAAATATTAAATGTTTCTAATCCTAAAATTGGCCTTTTGAGTATTGGCGAAGAAAAGAAAAAAGGAAATAAATTAGTAAAAGAGACTTATCAATTACTGGAAAATGATGAAAGACTTAATTTTATTGGTAATGTAGAAGGAAGAGATATTTTTAAAGATAATTGTGATATTGTGATTTGTGATGGTTTTGTAGGTAATGTTGTTTTAAAAACAACTGAAGGTGTTGCTTCTTTTGTATTTGATATTTTAAAAGACACATTAACTAAAGATCTAAGAGCTAAAATAGGAGCAGGAATCTTAAAACCATATTTAAAAGATATGAAAGATAGATTGGATTATAGTAAATATGGGGGAGCCCCTTTACTTGGTATAAATGGTATAGTTATAATTAGTCATGGTAGTTCAAATTCAACTGCTATTGCTAATGCTATAAAAGTTGCAAGAAATGCTATTAATAATAATATTGTTGAATTAATAGAAGATGAAATCAATAGGGATGGTGAATAGAATATGCAAAAAGCTTCAATTACTGGATGGGGAAAATATCTTCCAGATAAAGTTTTGACAAATGAAGACTTAGAAGAAATGGTTGATACAAGTGATGAATGGATTAAAAGTAGAACTGGTATCAAACAAAGGTATATAGCTGCAAAAAATCAAACAACAGGTGACCTTGCCTATCATGCTTCACAAAAAGCCCTGGCAAAAGCTGATTTAAAAGCTGAGAATTTAGATATGATTATTGTAGCTACAGTAACTCCAGATATGCCTTTTCCGGCAACTTCCTGTATTCTTGAAGATAGATTGGGAGCTGCAAATGCAGCTACTTTTGATCTGGAAGCAGGTTGTTCAGGTTTTGTATATGGTTTAAGTGTTGCAAGTCAGTTTATTGAAACCGGTATGTATGATAATATTTTAGTAGTAGGTGCTGAAACTCTTTCTAAAATTATGGATTGGGAAGATAGGAATACCTGTGTGCTTTTTGGTGACGGAGCTGGAGCAGCAGTTGTTCAATCAGTAGATCATGGTGGTTTTATGTCATTTGACCTTGGTTCTGATGGTAGTGGTGGAGATAGTCTTTATATGCCTGGTGGTGGTTCTTTACATCCTGCAACTGAAAAAACAGTTAAAGATAGATTACATTATATTAAAATGGAAGGTAATCAGGTTTTTAAATTTGCCGTTAAAAGGATGAGTCAATCTTCTATTGATGTAGTTAATAAAGCTGGGTATGAACCTGAAAATGTTGATTTATTTATTCCTCATCAAGCAAATACTAGAATTATTAATTCTGCTGCTAAAAGATTAAATTTAGAAGATGATGAAGTATATATGAACTTACCTGAATATGGCAATACATCAAGTGCTTCTGTACCGATTGCCATGGCTGAAGCAAGAAATAAAGGATTAATAAAAAATGGTGATAAAATAGTGTTAGTTGCCTTTGGAGCTGGATTAACCTGGGCATCTGCATTTCTAGAATGGAATGAGGAGGGAAAATAAATGTCAATAAATACTAAACTATGTTCAATACTCGATATAAAATATCCAATTTTACAGGGAGGCATGGCCTGGGTTGCAACTGGTGAATTGGCTGCTGCTGTTTCAAAAGCTGGTGGCCTGGGTATTATAGGTTCTGGGAATGCTCCCGCTGATGTAGTAAGAAAGGAAATAAAGAAAGTAAAAAAAGCAACAGATAAACCATTTGCTGTAAATTTGATGTTACTATCTCCTTATATTGAAGATGTTATTGATATGGTGATAGAAGAAAATGTACCTATAGTTACAACAGGAGCAGGTAATCCTGGAAAATATATTGATAGATTTAATAAAGCTGGAATTAAAGTTGTTCCTGTTGTTCCTTCTGTGGCTTTAGGACGTAGAATGGAAAGAGTGGGTGTAGATGCCATGATTGCTGAAGGCCATGAAGCAGGAGGCCATATTGGCCGTTTAACTACTATGGCTCTCATCCCCCAATTAGCAAATAAAGTAGATACTCCTATTATTGCTGCTGGAGGGATTGCTGATGGGAGAGGTATGGCTGCTGCTTTAAGTTTAGGAGCCTCTGGAGTACAGATTGGTACAAGATTTGTTTGTTCAAAGGAATGTACTGCTGCTGATGAATTTAAAAAAGCTATACTTAAATCTAGAGATAGAGATGCAGTTGTAACCGGTCGTTCTACCGGTCATCCAGTCCGAAATTTAAAAAATAAATTGACTCGTAAATTAGATAAATTAGAAAAAGAAGGAGTTTCAAAAGAAAAAATAGAAGAATTAGGTAGTGGAAAGCTAAGACTGGCAGCCAGAGAAGGTGATGTTGATAATGGTAGTGTAATGGCTGGACAGATTTCTGGAATGATAGATGAAATTTTACCTGTAACAGAAATTATAAATGATATTATAAAAGAAACTGAAGAAGTTATGTTAAATAACTGTGATAATATTGTAGGAGGAAATGATAATGACTAAGAAAATTGCTTTTTTATTTCCCGGTCAGGGAGCTCAGGAAGTTGGAATGGGAAAAGAATTTATTGAGAATTATAAGGAAGCTAAAGAAATAAAAGAAGTTGCAGATAAGGAATTAGGTTTGGATTTAAGTTCAATTTATGTTAATGGTCCAAAAGAAGATTTAGATCATACCACAAATACTCAGCCAGCGATATTTACTGTGAGTATGATGGCTGATAAATTACTTCGTTCTAAAGGAATAGAACCTGTAATGACTGCTGGTCACAGTTTGGGTGAATATAGTGCCCTTACTTCTGCAGGAGTTTTTGAATTTGAAGATGCTGTTAAATTGGTAAGAAAACGTGGTGAATTTATGAATAATGCTTTACCTGCTGGTAAAGGTGGAATGGCAGCTATTATTAAATTAAAGCCTGAAAAAATAGAAGAAATTTGTCAAAAAGTAGATGGGATCTGTGAAATAGCTAATTATAATTCTCCTCTACAGATTGTTATTTCTGGAGAAAAAGATGCTATTAAAGAGGCAGTTAAGTTAGCTAAAGATGCAGGTGCTCTAAAAGCTATTGAACTCGATGTTAGTGGTCCTTTTCATTCTTCATTAATGAAAGATGCTAGAGACAAACTGGCTGCTGAAATTAATAATCTAAAATTAAACAAACCTAATATACCTATTGTAACTAATGTATCTGCTGATTTTGCAGAGAATTTAGATAAAATCAAAGAACAACTTTTAGCTCAGTTAACCAGTAGTGTTTGTTGGGAAGAGAGTATGAAAACAATGATTGATGCTGGGGTTGATGTGTTTGTAGAAGTTGGCCCGGGGACAATACTTAAGGGTTTGATGAAAAGAATTGATAGATCAGCAAAAGTTTATAATGTCTCTGATAAAGACAGCCTGGAAAAGACTATAGCTAATTTAGAGGATTAAAAAGATATTACCCTAAATTGTTTTTAAATAGTGTTATTTATGTTATAATTGGAAAGGTAAATATAAATAAGGAGGAATTTTTCTGTGAGTAATGATGATTTGACTGATAAAGTTGCTGTGATTACTGGAAGTTCAAGAGGTATAGGTGCTTCTATTGCTTTGAAGATGGCCCGGGATGGAGCTAATATTGTTCTAAATTATCACTCTGACAGCAGCAAAAAATATATAGACGATTTAATTGAAAAAATAAAAGGTTTTAATAGGGAAGTCATTGCTATTCAAGCAGATGTTTCTAAAATGGATGAAGCAAAAAAACTAATAAATGAAGCTTTAGATAAATTTTCTAAAATAGATATCTTAGTTAATAATGCTGGTATAAATAGTGATAACTTATTATTAAGAATGTCTGAAGATGATTGGGATAAAGTAATGGATGTTAATTTAAAAGGAGTTTTTAATTGTACTAAAACTGCAATAAAAAGTATGATGAAAAAGAGACAGGGTAAAATTATTAATTTAACTTCAGTAGTAGGAATTAAAGGTAATGCCGGTCAGGCAAATTATTCAGCATCTAAAGCCGGAGTAATTGGCTTTACGAAATCAGTAGCTAGAGAACTGGCTGGAAGAAATATTACTGCAAATGCCGTCGCCCCTGGATTTATTACTACAGATATGACAGATGAGATTCCAGAAGATGCAAAAGAAGATTTAATTAATGAAATCCCACTCTCCCGTTTGGGAAAAGGTGAAGATGTTGCTGAATTAGTCTCATTTTTAGCTTCAGATAGAGCTGATTATATAACCGGCCAGGTTATAAACGTAGATGGCGGTATGGCAATGTAGACCATGCGTTTAGTTAGATGACGACGAAATTGAGGCGGATTCGATATCCGTCATAATAAGTCAACCATGCGTTTAGTTAGATGACGACTTATTGAGGTGGGTTCGATACCCATCATAATAAATCGACCATGCGTTTAGTTAGATGAAGATTTATTGAAAGGAGGTGAGCGAAATGGCAGATACTTTAGATCGTGTAAAAAGTATTGTTGTAGAAGAGCTTGCTGTTGATGAGGAAGAGGTAACAGCTGAAGCTTCTTTTATTGATGATCTTGGAGCTGATTCTCTTGATGTAGTTGAACTTATAATGGCTTTTGAGGAGGAATTTGATCTCGAAATTCCTGATGAAGATGCTGAAAATATTGCAACTGTACAGGATGCAGTTGATTACATTAAAGAGAATTTATAATAATAGTAAATATCAAGGATAGCCCCGTATAAATTGGCGGGGCCTATCCATATGATTAATCTGAAATAATATAATATTAAATAATATTTCATAAGATTTTTCTGTTTTATTACTGAATAATTAACTTTATATAAATTTGTTTATAGTGAAATGAATTATTAAATATTAATTGGAGGTGGGCATGTGAATAAAAGAGTCGTAATTACAGGTGTAGGTCAGGTAACTTCATTAGGTGATGATATTGATGAATTTTGGAAGAATATAACTGAAGGAAATTCTGGAGTATCTAAAATAACAAATTTTGACCCCACGGATTTTGCAAGTAAAATAGCTTCAGAAGTGAAAGAATTTGATTCAAGCGATTATATTAATAAAAAAGATGCTAAAAGAATGGGAAGATTTACAGAATTTGCAGTCGTTTCTGCAAAAAAAGCTTTAAATGATGCCAAACTTGATATAACAGAAGAGTTATCTGAACTTAGTGGAGTTATTGTTGGTTCAGGAATTGGTGGTATTGAAGTAATGGAAGAACAAATTGAAAGGCTTGTCAAAAGAGGTCCAAGGAGAGTCAGTCCATTTTTTATACCAATGATGATATCAAATATGGCTGCAGGTCAGGTTGCCATACATATTAATGCTAAAGGTCCTAACAGTAATGCAGTAACTGCCTGTGCCTCAGGAACAACTGCTATTGGAGAGGCATTTGAAATAGTAAAAAGAGGAGATGCCGAAGTAATGGTTGCTGGTGGAACTGAAGGTGCTGTTGCTCCTTCTGCTGTAGCTGGTTTTAGTTCAATGAAAGCTCTATCTACTCGTAATGATGAACCTAAAAAAGCCAGTAGACCATTTGATAAAAATAGAGATGGTTTTGTAATTGGAGAAGGCTGTGGAATGGTAGTCATGGAAAGTCTTGAAAGTGCAAGAAAAAGAGGAGCAGAAATTATTGCTGAAGTAAAAGGATACGGAATGTCTGCTGATGCCTATCATATGACTCAGCCTGCACCTGATGGAGAAGGAGCTAAAAGAGCTATGAAAATGGCTATTGAAAAATCAGGTATTGATTTAAAAGATTTGAAATATATTAATGCTCATGGTACATCTACTCCATTAAATGATAAATATGAAACAAAAGCAATTAAAGATCTTTTTGGTAAATATACAGATGATTTAATGGTTAGTTCTACTAAATCAATGACAGGTCATTTATTAGGAGCAGCAGGTGGAATTGAAACAGTTATTACAGCTTTAACTCTAAAAAATGGTATTATACCACCAACAATTAATTATGAAGAAGTTGATCCGGAATGTGATCTTGATTATGTTCCAAATCAGGCAAGAGAAGTAGATAATTTAAAAGCTGCTATGACTAATTCATTTGGCTTTGGTGGTCAAAATGCCTGTCTTGTTTTGGAAAAGTTTGAAAAATAAAAGGGTGAATAAATAATGCAAAATTTTTACGAAGAAAAAAACATGGATGAACTTGAAGAAATTTTGGGTATAATATTTAAAGATAAAAGTTTACTTAGAAGAGCGGTAACTCATAAATCTTTTCCAAACGAGAATCCAAAACTCGATATTAAAAACAATGAACGAATGGAATTTCTTGGAGATGCTGTTCTTGACTTAAGTATGAGTTCATACCTTTTTGAAAAATTTCCTGATTATCCAGAAGGCAAATTAGCTAAAATGAAAGCTATATTAGTTAGTGCTCCTATTTTATCTGAAATAGCTAAAAAAATTAATATCAATAAATTTTTACTCCTTGGAAAAGGCGAAGAAATGACAGGTGGTAGAGAAAGAGATTCAATTTTAGCAGATTCTCTTGAGGGAATTATAGGAGCAATTTATCTTGATCAGGGATTAGAAGCTGCTGATAAATTTATTGTCGAAAATTTTAAAGACGATATTGATATTGTTAAATCCGGTAATCATATAAGAGACTATAAAACTCTTTTACAGGAAACTATTCAAAAAAATAGTAATAAACGTCCTGAATATTTTGTAGAAGATGAAAAAGGACCTGATCATAATAAGACATTTATTGTAAGAGTTGAATTTAAAGATAGGATTTTAGGATTTGGTAAGGGTACGAGTAAAAAAGATGCGGAACAAAAAGCAGCGAAGGTTGCTCTTGAAAATTTAGAAGAAATCTAAACTAACTTCCCCGGATTATAATTTTCCGGGGAGTTAAAAATTAGTAGGTGATAATTTGCGTGCAATTAGAGGTGCAATTACTGTAGAAGAAAATACTAAAAATAATATAAAAAAAGCAAGCAAAGAGTTAATAAAAAAAATAATTAATGAAAATAAACTTAATGAAAAAGATATAATAAGTATTACTTTTACAGCTACAGATGATCTTGATAAACTATATCCAGCTGAAGCAATTAGAGAAATTGGTTTTAAATATACTCCTTTGATGTGCTGTCAGGAAATGAAAGTTAAGGATTCTATTTCTAAATGTATAAGAGTAATGCTCTATACAAATAAAGAAATCAAATTAGAGAAAGTAGCACATATTTATTTGAAAAAAGCCAGTAAACTAAGAAAAGATTTAACTAAATAAGTAAAGATAGGTGATTTTATGAAATCTGTTATAGCTATTGATGGTCCTGCTGGGGCTGGTAAAAGTACTATTGCAAAAAAATTAGCACAAAGATTAAATTATAGATATTTAGATACTGGAGCTATGTATAGAGCTGTAACCTGGTATGTAATTAATAATGGCATTGAAATTTCTAATAAACAAAAAATAAGTGAAGTTATTAAAAATATAAAAATATCATTTACTACAGATAATAATGGAAATACTTCGATTTATGTTAATGAAAAAAATATTACTAATGAAATTAGAAAAAATATTATTGATAAAAATGTATCTGATGTCGCTAAAATTTCGCAAGTAAGAAATGAAATGGTAAAAATCCAAAAAAATATAGCAAAAAAAGGGGAAATAGTTGTTGATGGTAGAGATATAGGTTCAAGAGTATTGCCAGACGCGGACTTAAAAATATATTTAACTGCTTCAGTAGAAGAAAGAGCCAGCAGAAGATATAATGAATTAATAGATAAAGGAAATGACAGTGATTTTGAAAAAGTAAAAAAAGAAATAAAAAAAAGAGATTATATTGATAAAAATAGAGAAAATTCTCCACTTACCAAAACAGATGATGCAATCTTAATTGATTCTACTAATATGTCAATTGAAGAAGTTTTAGATAAGATAAGTAGTTTAATAAAAGAAGGTGAGTAATGTGGGCATAATGAATATCTTAGGAAATATTATTTATGGATTTATGTATGGTTCTGCCTGGTTATACTTTACAATAGTACATAATTGGAAAATAAAAGGAAAAGAAAACAGACCTGATGATGGCCCTTTAATTATAATGGCCAATCATATTACTGCTTATGACCCACCAATTGTTGGTAGTATTATGAATAGAAAAGTTTATTTTATGGCTAAAAAAGAATTATTTGAAAATCCATTTCTAGATAAAATATTACGAGCAATAGGTACTTTTCCTGTGAAAAGAGGTAGGCCAGATAGAAGTGCATTTAGAGAGTCATTTAGACTTTTAAATAATAATAAAGTTATTTGTATTTTTCCTGAAGGTACTAGATCTAAAAATGGAGAATTAGGAAATGCAAAAGCAGGTTCGATAATGATTGCTTTAAGAAGTGAAGCACCTATATTACCAGTAGGCATTAAAAAAGATGGCCGTCAATTTAAAATTTCAATAGGAGAGGCATTTACACTTGACGAATTTTACGGTGAAAAATTATCTCGAGATGAAAGAAAAATTGTAGGAGAAAAAATCATGAAAAAGATTGAAAAAGAAATAGAAAAAATTTGATAAAAAATTAAGAATATTATTTTTAAGGAGAAGTACCTTGATAGGTGCTTCTTTCTGTATTATAATATACTTAGTAATGTGTAGTTTTGACCTATAGCTATATTTTTTTGATTAATAAGAAGGATTTTGCTGATAAATGAAGAAAAATTATATAGTGTAGGTTTATTTAACTGTTTTGTTGGAATTGACTTGTTGAGTTGGAAGGAGGTGACAGTGCTGGAAACAATAACTGCGGAAGAAGCTGGATTTTGCTTTGGAGTTCAAAGAGCTGTGGATATAGCAATAGAAGCTGTTAAGAATCATGAGAATAATGATGTATATACCCTTGGACCAATTATTCATAATCCGCAGGTAGTAGAAAAACTTGAGAATTTAGGAGTTAAATCAATTGATTCAATTGATGAAATTGAACAGGGAGTAATAATTATAAGGTCACATGGTGTTGAACCTAAAATATTAGATAAAGCTAAAGAAAAAGGCTTACATATAATAGATGCAACCTGTCCTTATGTAAAAAATGCTCAGAAATATGCTGCTAAATTAGTTGAAGAAGGTTATCAAACCTTTATATATGGTGATAAAGATCATCCAGAAGTTAAAGGAATTTATGGGGCAACCAATAAAAAAGCTACTATTATTAATTCAAAAGATGAATTATTAAATAAAAAAATTAATGATAAAATTGGTTTTGTTGCTCAAACTACAAAATCACCTGTTTCTTATAAAGAATTGATATCTGAAGTTATTATTAAAACAAATGAATTAAAAGTTTTTAATACAATTTGTAACACCACTGAGATAAGACAGAATTCTGCTTTAAATTTAGCAAAAAAAGTGGATGTAATGTTTGTAATAGGGGGACATAACAGTGCTAATACTAATCGATTAGCCGAAATTTGTAGAAAAACAAAAACCCCTACTTATCATATAGAAACTTCTGAAGAAATTGATCCAAATTGGATCGCAGAAAAAGAAAAAATTGGTATAACAGCCGGGGCTTCTACTCCGGATTGGCTAATAAAGGAGGTCATTGAATTTATGAAAGAAGAAGAAAAAGATGTTGAGATGGAAGAGAAAAATGACGAGGTGTTAGAAGAAGAAAATGAAACTTCTGAAGTTGAAGAAACTGAAGAAGTTGCAGAGACTGCTGAGGTTGAAGAGACCGAAGAAGCAAAAGAAACAAAAGAAACAGAAGAAGAGGAAGTAGAAGAATCTGAAGAAGAAACTTCTACTGAAGATGAAGAATTAACTCAAGATGAGATTAAATACAGTGATAATGATATTGCTGATCTCAAAAAAGGTCAGACAGTAAAAGGCACTGTTGTTGAAGTTAATGATGAAGGTATTTATGTTGATGTTGGCTATAAGACTGAAGGTTTTGTTCCTTTAAGAGAATTAGCTCATGAAAAAGTTGAAGATGCTTCAGAATTTGTTGAAGTAGATGACGAAATAGAAGTTGTTGTATTAACAATTGAAAATGATGAAGGTGAAATGATTCTTTCTAAGAAAAGGGCAGATTATGAAAAAGCCTGGGAAGATATTATGGAAGCTTATGAAAATGATGAAATTATTGAAGCTGAAGTTACAAAAAGAGTTAAAGGCGGACTTGTTGTAGATGTTGGAGTACGTGGATTTATTCCTGCTTCTCATGTTGCAATTGGTTATGTTGAAGATCTAGAAGATTATGTTGGTGAAACACTTAAATTAAAGGTTATTGAAGTTGAAAGAGAAAATAATAATGTTGTTTTATCAGCTAGAAAAGTTCTTGAAAAAGAAATGGAAGCTAAAAAAGAAGAAACTCTAGAAGATCTTGAAAAAGATCAAACTGTAGAAGGAAAAGTCACTAAATTAGTTGACTTTGGTGCTTTTATAGATTTAGGTGGAATTGAAGGTTTACTTCATATTTCTGAAATGTCCTGGGGTCGTATTGGACATCCATCAGATGTTCTTGAAGAAGGTCAGGAAGTTGAGGTAAAAGTTCTTGATGTTGATAAAGATAATGAAAGAATTTCATTAGGATTAAAACAATTATTACCTGATCCCTGGGAAGAATTCGCAGAAAAACACTATGAAGGTGAAATAATTGATGGTGAAATAACTAAAATCGTTGATTTTGGAGCTTTCATGGAAGTAGAAGAAGGTATTGAAGGTTTAATTCATATTTCTCAATTATCACACAAACACGTAAAAACTGCTGATGAAGTAGTTAGTGTAGGTGAAGAAAGAGAAGCTAAAATAATTAATATTGATCCAGAACAAAAAAGAGTTGGATTAAGTCTTAAAGAATTAGAAGAAAAACCAGAAAAAGATGAAAAGAAATCTAAATCGAAATCTTCAAAATCTAAGAGTAGCAAAAGTAAAAATAAGAACAATAAATCTAAAGATAAAAAAGAAAATGTAGATACTCCATCTGGAGCAACAATTGGTGAATTAGTTGGAGATATTTTTGATGATGAAGAGTAATTAATTAACATAGTAATTATCACCCCCATTTCTGCAATAGAGGTGGGGGTTTTTTATGTTTTATTAGTTATTTGCCTAGTTTAATGAAATATGATATCATCAGCATACAGGAGGCATTTTAAATTTTATGGCTAAAATAAAAAGTATTAAAGAGAATTCCATTTCCTCTAGAATTGGTCTTGAAGCTGGAGATGAGATTCTTTCAATAAATGAAAAAAAAATAAATGATTATATAGATTATCAATTCGAAACTTCTGAACCTTTTTTCACTTTAAAAATTAAAAAAAACAGTGGTGAAATAAAAGAATATGAAGTAGAACGAGAGTATAATGAAATATTAGGTATTACTTTAGATGGAATAATTTTTGATGGTTTAAAAAAATGTAATAATGATTGTATTTTTTGTTTTGTTAAACAACAACCATCTAATTTAAGAAATAG
>Ga0207414_1000212_pt1 | contig 28279 bp, 28 predicted proteins | sample PonA231FremontCA_2_FD_187269 | JGI IMG/M metagenome (GOLD analysis project Ga0207414, IMG submission 187269) | Marine sediment microbial community from Fremont, CA, USA - Pond A23 Sediment 1 (SPAdes) | ecosystem: Environmental > Aquatic > Marine > Unclassified | place: USA: Fremont, California...
AAAATTAAAAAGGTTGAAGATAAAATAAATAATAATAAGTCTAAAATAAAAAAATTAGAAAATAAAATTCAGAATCTAAAAAAGAAAAAGGAGTTATTAAAAGACGAATTAATAGCAAATGAGGGTCATTTCCACAGAGATTATAGTGGGGCTGATAATTAGAGGGGGAATAAATATTATTAAGAAAAAATATATTATTATTACAATACTTTTTTTAGTTATATTTTTAATAGCAATACCTGTAACAAAGATTAATACACAAAATACTAAGATAGAAGAGTTAGAGATAAAATCAGATGTTTATGAAGACATTATAAATAATTTAAATAATGAATTATCCAATGAAATTCTAAAAAATAAACAAAAGGAAGTTAATTATATGTATGGAATAGCGACTGCTTATCATCCTTGGTCTGGGGGAATTAATTCAGATGGTCATCCAGATATTACATCTACTGGAGAACAGTCGAGAGAAGGTATCATAGCTGTCCATCCTGATGTGATTCCTTATGGGTCAGAAGTAATGATTATATCTGGTAAAACAGTTGTTAGAGGAGTTGCCAATGATACAGGAGGGTTTAGGTTTAAAAACCCACATCAAGTAGATATATTAATGGAATGCCCTGACAGAGCAAAGGAATGGGGTAGAAGAGAGGTACATATAATATGGTGGTAAGGAGGTGAATTAAAATAAGTAATTATTATTATAATTTAAAGTGTGATATATGTGATTATATTCCTGATGACGAAGATTTAAGAAAAACACACTATGAATTATTAGAATGTGATTGTGGTAAAAAAGTTTGTGATTTATGTCTTTGTCAAAATGGGGATAAATTAGAATGCCCATCATGTAATACTACATTGGTTACAATTGGGCATAAAAGAAAAGAATTATTACATGTAGAGTACCAAGAGGGGGAATAAAATGAGAAAACCTTTTTTTGACCCACCAATTATTGCAATCGATTTTGATGGGACAATAGCAGAACATGCTTATCCTGAATTAGGGGATATAAAAGAAGAAGCAAAAGAATTTATTAATTTTTTAAAAAATGAGGGAATACGAGTTGTAATTTGGACTTGTAGAACAAATGAAGAAGAAGTAAAAGAACATCTTATTGAAAATGGAGTTTACTTTGATGCTTTTAATAATAATGATGCTATTACAGATAGAGAATTTGAGGAATATGGGTTTGAAGATAGCAGAAAAATTGGTGCAGACTATGTAATAGATGATAGAGCAATCAGATTTGAAGATAATTGGGAGGAAATTCATAGTAATTTTAGAAATGCTATAAAAATATGGAGGACAAATGAATGCCAAAAAGAGTAAACCATAAACCTGTAGCTTTATTAGTATTTGATGGTACAGTCTATGATTATGATAAATATGGTTGGAAAGGTATTGACAACCTTAATGGAGAACCATTAGAGGGTGCAAAAGAAGCAATAGAAGAATTAAAAGAAAAATATGAAGTTTATTTATACTCTGATAGATTTACTCAACCTAGTGGGAAAGAAGCTGTTGAGTATTGGTTAGAGGATAATAATATTGAGGTAGAGGGTATTGTATTTCAACCTATACCTCATTTTGTATTTATAGGAACTAAAATGAAAAAATTCCCGAGGAGATGGAAAAAAGATTTTATAGAGGAGTTAAAATCTATAAGCCCAAAGGATTGAGGTGAATATGGCGAGGTATATTCTTAAAGATAATAAATTTGCTCATAGTGTATTTAAGAATTTAAAAGGTGTGGATAAATTAGGTTTTGATACAGAAACAACAGGATTTTTATTTAGAGCAGATAAAAAAGATGAAAAAGTAGTTTCGATTGTGTTAGCAACTAGAAATAATTCTTATTATATTCCTATTAATCATAAATTTTATAATAATAATTTTAAAACAAAAAAATTAAGAAAATATCTCCAACCTATATTTTCCGATTCTAATACAGAATTTATTGCACACAATTATAATTTTGATAGACATGTGTTGAATAGGATAGGTATAGAGATATCGAGTAAGAATTATTTTGATACTTTAATAGCAGCTCGAATGGTAAATGAAGAAGTATCTAATGATTTAGAGAGCTGCATTGAAAGATATCTGGGAGTAAAAGATTTAACTAAATTTAATGATGTAGTTTCCACAGTTCCAACTGAAGTTAAGAAAAAAGCAGGACTATCTGCACAGAGTAAAGCTACTATCGATTTAGTTGATATTAATATAGCAGCTAATTATGGTGTAGAAGATGTCGAATACTTGATTAAATTATCCGAAATATTAAAAGAAGGTTTAAAAAAAGAAGGTATGTACACTCTATATTATAAATATATTGTACCTGAATTTAGTGATGTAATATATAATATAGAAAAAAGAGGAGTAAATATTGACAATGGTGAACTGGATAGAATGGAAAAAGAGATTACTGAAGATATTATTAATTTAGAAAAACAAATGAATGAATTAGCGGGGTTAGAAATGAACCATGGAAGTAATGTTCAATTAGCAGAACTTCTTTATAATGAATATTCGTCTGATTCTCCTTGTGATAATTGTAAATTAAAAGAGTGTAAAACTAAAAAAGAATGTGAAGAATATAAGATATGGGAAAAATATGGACATAAAAATCCAAATATAGAAATAAGAGAAAACAGTTTTAATTTCCCTGTTCCAGAGAGAACTAAAACAGGACAACCAAGTTCTGGTAAGATTGCTCTTAATAGATTTCAACACTATACACCAAAAAATAAGAGACAAGAAGAAGGTTTGGAGTATGTAGAGTTATTAAAGCAATATAAAAAACTAACTCAGCTAAAGAGTACTTTTTTATCTGGATTACGTGACGTAATTTATAATGATGGAAAAGTACACCCTGCATTTAATATATTGGGTACTAAAACTGGTCGATTATCTTCTAATGACCCAAATGGTCAGAATTTACCTTCGCCTGATGAAGAGGATAAATATAAGATTAGAAAAATGTTTATTCCAAGCAAACCTGAAAATAGAATAATTGCAGTTGATTATGACAACTTAGAAATGAAATTATTAGCTCATTTTAGTAAAGATGAACATTTATTAGAAATGTTTGAAAATGATTATGATGCTCATGGTACAACTGCAGTCAATATGCTCGATTTAGATTGTCATCCTAATGATGCCAAGAAACTTTATCCTGTAGAAAGACAGATGGGAAAAACTTTAAACTTCAGCCTTATGTATGGTATGTCTCCTCATACTCTTTATTATAAACTAATGGATAATGGAGTGGATTTAGAGGATAAAGAGTTACAGGATAAATATGGTGCTTATAGTGGTATGGAATTAGCTAAGGTTATATATGATAAATATTTTGATACTTATCAAGGGGTGGCTTCTTATATCGAGGAACAGAAAGAGCGAGGAAGACAAAATGAAGAAGTATTTACTTTATTAGGTAGAAAGAAAAGGTTGCCACTAATTAATACAGGAAGTAGAAAAGAAAGGGGTTACTTTGAAAGATTAGCAACTAATGGGCAAATTCAAGGCTCGGCAGCTGATATTATTATCTCTGCTCAATTAAAATTAGAAAGAAATAAAATATTACAAAAATTAAATGCTAAACAATTATTCCAAGTACATGATGAACAGTTATTTGAACTACCAAAAAAGAATTTAGATAAAGCTATCCCTATTATAGTAGAAGAAATGGAAGACCCTTTCAATGGAGAAATAAAAATGAATGTGAATTTAACTGTAAGTTATGATACTGGAAATTCTTATTATGAAGCTAAATAATAGACATATAATTAGGAGTGAATTTATGACAACTATTTATGATACAAATGTGTTGATTGATTATCCTGATATTATTAAAGAAGAAGACGATATTGCAATTCCTTATTCTATTCTTGACGAATTAGAAAATTTAAAATATAAAAAAAGATTAACTTATAAAGCCCGTAAAGCTATTCGAAATATTTTAAAAATGTCTGATAAGATAGAATTTATTTCTGATGATAATATTGATTTAGATTCAGTAGATGATGTCTTAGTTGAAGTTGCTTTAAGAACGGGGTATAAGTTAATAACACAGGATATTCTTTTATATCTTCGAGGAAGAGAGTTTTTAGCAGATAAGATATCTTTCTTTGAAGTTGATAAAGATATATACACAGGAGTATCAACTCTTGAATCTCCACAAATTAATATTGATAATATTTATGAGCAAGGATATTTAGAAGCAGATGATATTGAAATCGGAAGTATTATTAATCAAAATGAGTTTTTAGATTTAGGTAGAGTTATTTTGAGAAAGAAAGAAGACAAGTTTTTTAAAGTTGAATGGGAAGAAGGTCAACCATTTATTTCAAAAGACTTCAAACTTAATAGAAGGCAGTTAATGGCTCACGAACTGCTAATGGATACAACAGTACCACTTGTAGCTATATGGGGCAAATATGGTACAGGAAAGACCTCTCTGACGATAAGAACAGCTTTAAAGATGTTTAATAAAGATTTATATGAAAAAATTATAGTAACAAGACCTAAAATTGAGTCTGGATTTAAAGAAGAACATTTAGGGACACTTCCCGGTGATGTTGATGAAAAATACACACCTTACTTAAAACCATTTCAGGATAATTCAACGCCTAATCAATTTAAAATGTTTGAAGTACAGCCATTATCAACTATTAAAGGAAGAGATATTAAGAATACACTATTTATATTAGACGAAGCTCAAGATGTAAATCCTGAAAAAATGCCTATGATTATAGAAAGACTAGGATGTAATAGTAAACTAGTATTACTAGGAGACCCGAATCAAGTTGATAACCCATATCTTAATAAATATGAGAATGGTTTAGTATTCGCAATTAATAATTTAAAAAATAGCCCGTATTTTGGATGTATCGAGTTAGAAGAAAATGAGAGAAGTAAAGTGGCTATGCTAGGGGAGGATTTGAGAAAATGCTTACGATAAATTTAATAGTACAAAAAATATTTGCTGGTTTAGTATTTGGAGGATTATCTACTGCTTTAATACGTTCAATTGTTTTAAAAGACTGGGTTTTTGTTTTTTTATATATTACTGTTTTTTATCTATTTTTTACTTTTGCTAAAATAATGAGACTTAAACAATTAGAAAAACGTAAAGATAAGATATCAGATAATCTAGATAATGTGCAAAAGAATCTCGATAGAATACAGGAATTAAAGAAAAAAATGAAAGAACGTAAAGAGGATGATAAAAATTAACAAGCTTATTCAAATACTAAGCGATATGGAAATAGATACTAAAGATTATGATACAAAAGATAATAATTTTATTAAAGGATTATATAATAAAAATCCAAGTTTAGCTATTACTGCAATAATAAAAAATAATAAGTGGTATTATTTAGAGATAATGAGAGATTATACAGATATAAACGAAGATTTTATGGTAGGTGCTTTATTTGATTCTGTAAATGAAGCTATTAAGAATTATGATGCTGATTCAGTTAATAAAAGTTATATCATCATATCAGGGTCTATTTTCAAGTTTAAAATAAATGATAGGGTAAAGTACTATAATGCAGATAAAAGGAGTTTAGACTACCATAATGTGAATACAGTAAGCCAATCTGTATTAAGGGAAGAGGGGTATGAGATAGAAAATAATAACTTATATGATTATTGTCAAGAATTAGACCCTTTCGAAAAAATAGAATTAAAAGATGAAATTATGCGGAGTGATATATTAGGGATAAGAAAAAAGATATTGCTCCTAATAATAGAATCAGAAGGGAAAATAACAAATTCAGATATAGCTGAACACTTTGGGTTTGTAAAATCAAATGTAACCTATCATTTGCAAGAAATTAGGGAAAATTACAGTTTTTTTGGATAAATTTTAAATCTCATTGAACAATTGTACCCTAGTTTTCCCCGTTACTATTAGAGACGGTAATAAAACACCGTCTAATTTAAACAAATATAATATAAATCATAACAATTAACCGGGGGTTGTCTGTAAAATTTAAAGGTATTTTATAAGATAACCTCTATTTTTTGTGCTTAATCTTGGGGACATAAGATAGTTAGTAATCGGTCAGATTCCAAACCTGACAACGGGAGTGCAATTCTCTCTGTCCCTGCCATTTTTAGATTTTAAAATAAAATAATGGAGATGAAGAAAGATGAAAAAAATAATTCTATTCACATTAATTTTTATTTTATTGATTGGAAATACAGCGTTCGCTGGATTTAGTGAATGGAGTCAGGGAGATAAAGTTTTATTTACTGTGTATATAGGTTTAACTGGATATGAAATTTTTCAAGCTTATGATAATAGTTGGGAAAAAGTTATAGATACAGATACATTTGTAACTGAAAACACATATACTGTCGAAGGAAGTACAGAAATTAGGACAGAAGAAACTGTAATAATAGAGACTAGATGGATGAATAATGGTGGGCAAATAATGCCGTCACATTTTACACCCCCACTTCCTGCTAGGAGAAATTTTACTGAAATAGAAATAGAATATGTAATAGAAAAAGAATATTATGAAAAAACAGAAGATATGAAAGTTGTAACTGAAAAAGAAACTACTACCGTTATAAATGAGTATCAAGACAATGATTTTCTTATTGGGGGTAAAATAATAACTGAATTGGTTTTAACTGGCTTTTTATATGGAATAGCTGATGGTGTTGAAGAGCAACATAGGACACCTGTTTTATTAGCTGGAACTGCCTTAAAGACGTATATGATATATAAAAATAATAATGAGGTTAAATTGAGTTTGTATAATTTCGCTTTTTAAGCGAGTAAATAGCAGAGGACAGAACAGGCATCTGTCGCACCTTAATGGTATAAAGAGATGCTGGATACGCCGACCAGCCTGCTATTTTTTTAATTTAAATATTCAGAATATTATGAATTTTAATAAACAAAGGAGAGGGTGGTATGCTATATTGTGGAGGTTGCAGTTATCAGTTGAGTTCTGAGGAAGTAGAACAAGGAAGAATAGATACTGAATACTTAGAAGATAATAGAGTTAAAATAACTGTCGAATGTCCAAAGTGTGGAGCAACAGTTTCTTTTTCAGGCAAACTAAGGAGGTAAAGGTATGGAGTGGACAAGTAAACAAGAATTAATATTATCAGAATTATATGATAAATATGGAAATAATTATTCTACAATAGTAGAAGAAATGAGTAAAAGATTTGATAAAACTTTCACTTATAATTCAGTAAGAAACAAAATTAGAAGGAGTTCAATTATAGATTATATCCCAGACAAACGGGGAGAAGGTATTTTTGAAGGTTTAGACGATAGTGATATGTTTAATGCTTATGTAGAAGCTAGGAATGACCAAATGGATTTATTTAAAATGTATGATGAAAAATATAAAGATAAAGATATTAAAGTTTTCGTAATATCAGATTTACATATACCTAAGACGGATTTAAATGCTTTAGAAAAAGCAGTATTAGATAACCAAGATGCTGATGTGTGTATAATCGGGGGAGATTTTCTTGATTATGACAGTATAAGCAGTTATGGTAATAAGAGAGAGATATCAGTTGAAACCGAGTATAAAAAAGGTTTTGAAATATTAAAGACTATTTCTAATATTTTTGATGAAGTTATTATTTTTAATGGTAATCATGAATATAGATTAACTAGATATTTTGAACATAAAATTGTATCTGCTTTGAGTGATTTCTTAGATAATAAACATAAACCGTTATCTGAAATTACAAGATTCTTTGATAATGTGACTTATATAAATCATTGGTTTGCACAATTTGGCTCATTATTAGTAGCACATCCATCAAGGTATAGTAAAATAAATTTGAGAACAGTAAGAAATGTCGTAGATGATAGATTTGAAAAAAACCATGCAGAAGAATTTAGACCATTTGATGCTGTTTTAATAGGACATACCCATAGAGCTGGTAAATCTTTATTTTATAATAAAATTTCTTGTGAAATTGGGTGTTTTGAATTATTAGATACAGAATTTAGGCATAAAGATGCTAAAGGTAAAAAATGGGTTCATGGATATGCAACTGTTGAAATTAAAGATAATAAAATAAATTGGAATGATGTAAGAGTTGTAAGGTTGTAGAAAAAAGGGGTGGTTATAGATGGCTTTAACACAGTACACATTTAAGAGACATGAGGAATTAATGGATGATGAGCTTATACAGGAAGCGTTAGAGAGTCTTTCTTCAACTAGGATAAAATTAGCTAACTTTATAGAAGAAAACCACCCTAAACAAAGTTGTCCTGTTTGTGGTAGAACAAATATTAGATATGAGTGGGATAGAAGACTTTGTAATGATTGTGGGTGGCATGAGCAAATAGATGTACCACACAAAGGCTCAATGTCAATTTCTAGAAAGTTAGAGTCTCTTATAAAACAAGCTTTTGGAAGAAAACTAGCTCAAGCTAAAAAAGCAGACAGCATGAAAGTTAGTGAATTAAAACATGTACCTGTCAATTTACAAAGTTTTGAGACAGGGGAATATACAGATGAGCAGGTCGAATATTTAAATGAGAGATTTAAAGATATATTAGATACCCCTCATATGAAATTTGATAAAAAAGATATAGCAACAATACATTTTCTTGTTTTGCAAGAACTAAAAATAAAAGAACTATATAGAAGAGAAGCAATTGATAACTCTTCAGCATTAGATAAAGACTTTACTCAAATTAAAAAGAATGAATTAAGTCTTTATAATGATTTAAAAGATGATGTAAAAGAGATTATTGAAAAGAAAAAGAGTTCTGATAGTGAGTTATCATTATTTGATAAAATTAATAAGCAATTTGATTCACAAGGTATTGAAGAATTACTTGGAAATTTTGAAGAAGAAAAAGAAAAACGTCAGGAAAGAATTGAAAAATCAAAAGAAAGACGTAAAGAAATTCTTACTGATGGATATAATATCGAAGATGAGATTGAGGAAATAAAAGGGGAGATTAAAGATGAGTAATCCTGAAGCAATTGAAAATCTCTCTAAATTATTTTATATTTCTAAGAGATACCCTGTAATTGGTGCTAGAAATTTACTAGATATTGATTTAGCGTATTATCAAGAAGATATATTAGAGAGGTTATGGAATAAAAAAAGACCTCTATTACTTTGTTCAAGAAGAACAGGTAAAACATTTACTTCAGCAGTTTACTTAACATTAAAAGCTTTATTATATCCTAAAATGAAAATAGGTATAGTTGCTCCTGTATTTAAACAGGCTCAAACAGCTTTTAAAGAAATAGAAAGTATATATGATGGAAATGTCTTTTTCCAATCAGCAGTTAAAGATAGACCGAAACATAGAAATACAGGTTGGGAAATAGAGTTTAAAAATGGTTCATCAATCGTTGCTTTACCTCTTAATGAGAATTTACGTTCAAAAGGATACAATCTTATTTTTGTTGATGAGTTCGGGTATAGACATCAAAAGAGTATGAATGATATGCTTAAAAGGGTTTTAATACCTATGACTTTTACTAAAAGAGAAGGAGCAGATGAAGACCCTACTGATATTGGTAATCAAATAATAATCGCTTCTACAGCTACATTTAAATGGAATGATTATTTTAAAAAATATCAAGAATACCAAGAAAAAATTGAAAAAGGCAGTAAACAGCATGATATCATTTCATATGACTTCTTAGATGGGCTTAGAGGGGGTAAATTTGAGACTGAAGCAGTTTTAGATGAATACTATAGTGCAGACCCTCTAACACGCCAAATGGAGTATTTAAATCAGTTTCCTGATGATACAGGAGGATTTATTACTTATAAATTATTAAATGATAAAGCTGTTGACCACCCTGAATTAATTGACGAAGAGAAAGGTATTCATTCCGAGCCTGAAACTGAGATAGAATTTGAACAAGAATATGATGAAGATGGATTGCCTACTAATAAATATATTTTAGCTTTTGATGATGCTGACCAAGGAAAAGATAATTTTGCTTGTGCAATAATAAAACTTGATGATGATAATGTAAAAAGATTAGTTAGGGTTATTACAAAAAATCAGGCTTTTATTGAAGAAAAAATTGATGTAATTAGAGATATATTAAGAAAATTTAATATAGTAAAAATTGTAGCTGACCAAAGAAATAAAAATATTAAAGATAATTTAGCTGAAGAATATAAATATAATGATGGGCATGTTGGTTCAATTATTATAGATACAGATGATAAGGAACAATTAAAATATGTGAAGAAAAAATATGGTGATGACGCTGACATTAAAAAAATGTTAGAGATTCATAACTTTACAAACGCTACTAATGAGACTAGGGCTAGGCACTTTTTATCCGAGATTGAAAAAGGTAGATTTAAAATACCTGCTGACCCAATTGAAGGGTACAAAAGTAAAAAAGAAGAAAAAGCATACAATGAAATTAAAAAGACAATGTATGAAATTACTTCTATTAAAATTATAGCCTTAGATAATCTAGTGAAATATAAACCTGAAGATTCCAATCAAACTAGTGATAGATGGACAGTATGTGAGTTAGGTTGCTATATGGCAGATGAGTATATAAAAGCTATGTATAAGAAAAAGAAAACAGGGAAAATTAAACTAGGTAAATGGTCTCATTAGAGGAGGTGAGAACAATAGAAGATAACAAAGAAAAAGTAGATACTACAGAGGAAACAAAGGAAGAAGAAAAGAAATTTAAGGTTGGGAAAGCTTCTCATTATCTCAATCAAAGATTTAATTATTCAAGCGAAGATTTATTTAATCAATTTATTCGTGGGGATAAAGCTAGTTTACGAGGTCTATTTAAAAATAGAGCTACTAGAGAACAGAAGATAGCACTTGCTAGAGAATTTGTTTGGGAAGTTGGATTACTTTACAGAATAATTCAGTTAAAAATAGATTTTATAACAGATGGGTTTAGAATTTATCATGAAGATGAAAAAGTAGAAAATACATTTAAAGATTTAAATGAAAAATTAGATATTGAAACTTATATTAAAAATGCTGCTTTTGAACACGAAGTAACTGGTGAATGGTTTCCTTTTTTAAGTTGGAATGGAACTGATTTATCTAAATTAACTATATTAAATCCAGAGCAAGTAAGTGTAAAAAGTTTATTTGGAGAAGATTTAATATATTTAAAACCAACTGATGATATAATGAAAATTCTTAATGACCCTGATGAAGAGGTACAAAAAAGAATCAGAAAAATTGTTCCTCCTAAGTATTATGATAAATGGTCTAAAGGAAGAGAAGTTTTACTTGATGAAGAAGAAGTTTTTAGATATTATAATCAAAAAGCTTATCATGAAGGTTATAGTCATAGTCCAATAGAACCTATATTTGATGATTTAGCTCTACTTTCAATGTATAAAGAGAGTGATTATAGTATAGCTTATAAAATAAAGAAAGCTATTCTTCAAATTAAAGTAGGTAATAAAGATTATAATGAAGGCGAACCAGTTGATAGTGATATGATAGATGCTGCTGAAGAAATGTTTAAAAATCCTGCTGAATCTGCTGAAGTTATAACACAATGGTTTATGGATGCAGAGTGGGTTATACCAGATGGTGATGTCTATTATCCTGATAAGTATCAACCTGTAATTCGAAGTATTTTAGAATGGTCAGGATTAGGAGTTGTATTATCAGAAAAAAGTTCTTATTCTGGTGCTGATATTCGTTCTCAAGCATTTTATAAAGATATTAAATCCGCTAGAGAAGTTATTAAAAAATCAGTTGAAGAAATATATAGAGAAATTGCTAAGAAAAAAGGTATGACCACATATGGTAATAAATTAAAAGTTCCTGAAGTTAAGTTTTCTAATTTAGCTTTATTAAGTAATGAAGACATGATTGAATCTGTTAGGTTTTTATACAAACATGGTTTACTTTCTCCTGATACTGCTCTCGATTCATTTGGATTCTCATTTGATGAAGAGTATAGAATTAAGTCTAAAGATGATAAAATGGAGAAGTATTTAGAGACAGTTACTGTGCCTTTTGAGCCTTCTCAAGATGTGAATATGAGGTCATTTTTGAGAAGAGAACAAGAGAATAATGATAATACCGATACACAAGGAGAGGAAGAAGGGGAAGGAAATGAGTAGAGTGAGCTAGAATAAAATTATATAATAATTTTGTGGGGGAGGTGATATTTTGAGTAAAGAGAAATTAAGAATACAAGTTGAGCCTAATGTAATGGATAAAGCAATTTCAAGTGCAATCGAGAATGCACCAAATAAAATGCTTATACAATTTCCATTACTAAGAACCTTTCCAATAGTAAATAGTAATGGCGACAGCTATGATTATGACTCCACAAAAGAAGCCTATAATAGTATAGATTTTGGATATATAAATCTAGAACATAATGGCTGGATTAATATTGGTACAATAACTAGCTCATCCTTTGAAGACGAGGGTAATTATGGAGTAATAAAGTGTGAAGGAGTACTCTGGAAAAATGCTTTAGAGGAGTATGATATCACCGAAGAGGATATTAGGTCTGGTAAATTCCAGATTAGTATGGAAGTTTTCTTCAATGACTACTATGTGATGCATGGCAATAAAAAGGTTGAAAGACCTGCTGCTGCTGAATTAGTAGATAAAAGAGGACAACTAGTGGAAGGGGAAAAGGTCGCAAGAGTTGTGATACCAACAGAGTATTCGGGAGCTGCTCTGGTTGAGAATGCTGCTGATAAAACTTTAGATATAGAAAAGATAGTGGCTAAACAACTAGAAAATAAACAAGCTCTTGAAGAAGAAACTAATACAAAGGAGGATAAAGATATGCCTTATAAGCAATTTGAAACAGAAGAAGAGTTTAACGAATTCTTAGAAGCAAAAAGAACTGAAATTGTAGAGGACTTAAAAGAAGATGAGGAGTTTATGGCTGAAGCTACAGAAGGTCTTGTGTCTTATAATGAGGTAGTTGCTAAGTTTGAAGAAGCAGGTATTGAGGATGTAGAAGATATTGAGACTGCAATAGCTAAAGTTACTAACTTGAAAGAAGACTTTGAAGAGTTTAAGCAAGAAGTTGCTAGAAATAAAAAACTAGCTGAAAGAAAAGATACTATTGAAGAAAATGGTATTGACCTTGAGAAGATTGAAGCTTCTGATGAAGATATTCTTGAAATGAGTGATAGAGCCTTTGAGTTAATGATAAAGGGTTATGCTCAGGCAAAGAAGGAAGCACAAAAAGCACAAGCTTCTGAAAATGACAATGATGGTAATGATAATGGCTTTGACCCAACTAATATAAGTGATGGTAAAAATAAAAAAGATAATAAAGACATAATTAAAGCACTTTAATAAAGGAGGTAAAATTTAATGGCTCTTAATAACAAATTTAAAAGACAAACACATTTTGTTGCTGGATTTAATTTCCAAGGTAAAAGAACTACTAATGTAGGCGAAGATTTACTAACTGCTGAAACTGCTGCTGATACTGATTTGATGGATGGTACTCCGGTTGTATTTGATGGTGGTCTTCAAACTATAGCAGTTTGTGGTGCAGCAGTAACACCTGATGCTATTTTATATTCAAGAGTTAGTGAAGAACTAACTGATTTTGAATGGATTTATACTGATATTCTTAGAGACGAAGTCAAACCGGGTGACCCAGCTACAATAGTATTATTTAAAAAGAATGGAATTATTAAAACTAGATTAGCTGATGCTAGTACTCTAACTGTCGGGGATGAAGTTGAAATCGGTGATGGTACTAATAATTATTACTATGCAGTATCTAGTGGAGGAGAAGTTGTAGGTAAAGTAATAGATATAGAAGATGATTTTGTAACTATCCTATTGAAATAAGATAAAGGAGGAATAAATAATGGGTTTATATAATGAGAAACAACGTAAAGCACTACCTAATAACAGAGAGTTTTTTGCTCAAGCTAGTGCTGAAAAAGAAAAAGCAAAGACTGTAACTAAAGAAGACAAACAAGCTTATTTTAAATCTCTTGCTAGTGATAAAGATATGCAGAGAGAATATGCTGAAGAATTAATTCCTAAAGTTGATATGAATATTTGGGCTTCAATGATAGCAAGTGAATTTTTCAATGCTGGTACTCTTAGTGTAGGTGACCCTTTCTGGTATCAATTAGATTTTGAGGTTGACCCGGGAATGCCTATTTATTACTTATCACAGCATGGAGGTACACCTAATGAGACTTTCGTTACTGATGGAGAAACAGTTAGAATTCATCCTTATTTCATAACAAGTCCTAGAGTACATATGAATAAAATGTCTCTAAAACAAGGTGATATTTCTAACGAACAGAAGATGAGACAGAGAATGGAAAGAAATATGTCTAAGTATATTGATAAAGACATGTGGAGTCTATTAAAAGAGGGTCTTTCTTCTGATTTAGAAACTGATATTGGTATTGAATTAGATGAAGATTATAAAAACTTTCCAACTACTAATGATATTGACGCTAGTGGTGAAGGAGCTTTAACATTAGAGATATTTAAAACTATTGCTGACCATTTTAATAGGGTTGGAAGAGTTATAAATAATATTTATATTCCTTCAAATAGAATGGCTGATATCTATGATTGGGTAAGTATTCCCGCTGGTTATTCAGGCGGACCACATGATTCTGATGATGTTGTTCCTAGTTACTTACAAGACCAGATTGTTAGGTCGGGGCAATTGAATGCACTATTTGGATACCCTGTAAACTTAGTACCTGTAAATATTCTTGATGGTACTGAAGGTAATGACGCTAATGAAATAGAAATGTGGATTAGTACTACTTCACCTGCTGGTGAGTACAGAGATATTAGAGAACTTGATGATGTCTTTAGAGAAGAAGACGCTGCTAGAATCTATATGACAGCTACTAAAGGTATCGCTATGTTCCAAGCCCCATTCCAGAAGATGAATTATCTAAGAGTAGTATTTGATGAATTCACAGGCTAAAATTAATAGGTAATATGGGGAGTTAATTCTCCCCTTTTATTTTACAAAGGGGGATGGTAAAATGTTTGTAAAATTTGTAGGAAAAGGAAGCCCTCCTTTGGTCGGGAGAGTAGTTGTACCTAAAACTAAACCTGCTAAAGTTAGGAATGAAGAAAAACTTAAAAGTCTTATAGATAGAGGGTATGAGTTCGTTATTTTAGAAGATGAAAATTGGTTGGATGCCAAAGATTATTTTAACAAATCTAAAAATGATACTCAAGAATCCGTTGAAGAAGTAAATGAAATTGAAGTTATTGATGAAGAGCCTGAAGATATCCATCCTTATGCAGAGTTATATGAGGGTCATTGGACTAAACAGGTTTCTAAAATAAAAGAATTTTCTGATAACCCTAAAGTAATAGAAGAGGTTTATGAGTATGGCTTAGAGTCAGGTGCATCTGATGGCGTATTAGACCGAGTAAAAGAATATTTAAATGAACTAGAAGAGTAGGAGGTGGTTAAATGTCAACCTCCATTGAAAATGTCTTAGTACCTAAACTAAGGAGAGCAATAGGAGATACCGAAGAGCCTTATCAGTATAACGATACTATATTAGCAGAGTATATTGCTGATTCAGTTGAAAGTCTAAAATTATTATGGAATCATGATTATGAGGTTGATTGGGATACATTAACAATCACTCCTGAAGTTGAATCTCATGTACAACATGTATTTATACTTAATTCTAGAATAGATTTACATGATAACCGACCAAATTTAAATTTCTCTGTTGGCTCACTTTCTGTGCGAAGAACAGGTGCGTTAGATAACAGGGAGGAATTAAAGGATAAATTAAAACAGGTTATTCGAAGGTTAAAAGAAATAAATAATCTGGGTAAAAGTTCTACAGAATTTGATACCCACGCCAATAGATTGGAAGATTGGTTAGAAAGATTATTATACTAAGGAGGAAAAGGGATGGAAACTAGAGAAGAAAAACAAATATTACAGGAATTATACGAGATTGATGATGTTGAAATGTTTGTAGCTATAATGAACTATTATAGTAAAATTAAGACAATAAGGAGTAAAATGGTTGATTCTCTTAATTTACTTGATAGAGTAGCAGAGACAGGAAATGAAGATGATAAACAACAATTGAGGAAGTTAATATTAGATAATTTTAATGACTTACCTCGAGAAACACAAAGATTGATAAGTAAATTATCTACTATAAAGAAGGAGTGAGTATAAATGTCTAACCTTTTAGATGTATTTGATGGAAATGAAATATTTGTTTATGTAGCTGACGAATATACTAGTAATGAGTTGACTGGTGAATCTGAATCATTTACAGGAGTTAGTACAGATGATACAGTTACATTAGCTTATGAAAATGTAACCGTTACAGATGTTACAGAGAGTACAACTTCGATTGCTTATACTGTGGATGGTAATGATGTAACAATTACTGAATCTGGTTTAACTGGTGTAGAAATAACTGTCACTTATGACGCTACTGAAATTAGTTTTAATTGGGAAAGAATTGACTTTAGGCGTAATGTAAGTCCTGACATTCCTGATACTGCTAGAGATGTCTATGATGCTATTAGACTTAAAGGTACTAAACCTCAGAGAGCTGAAGGTATTTCTCTTTCAGTTGAAGCAGAATTCCAAGGATTTAAGAGAGGTTTATGGAAGTATGAGAATACTTCAGGTCTTTTAGCTAAGATTGAAATAGAACCTCATGGAGATTATAATCAAGAAGATTTAGAAATGTGGGGTAATGTTTCATATTATCTAAATTGGAATCCTGAAAATGCTAACTTTAGTCCAGCAGACGAAGGTGAAGTAACTGTAACACTTGAGGGTGCATTTGATGAGAGAGTATATGATACCCCAACAGTAGCAAAAATTCAAGAGTGGATGACAGAATCAGTTTAATAAAATAATCATAAGGGGAGTATATCTCCCCTACCCTTTTTGGGGGTGAAAAAGTGAGTAAATATGATGAACATTATAATGGTGTAAGTGATAAATTAAACGTATATGATAGTTTCCTTACAGAAATTGAAATTAGTACGAGGACAGAAACTTTAGAAACAAATTCAGTATTTAACATTGACAATACTGGATGTGAACGAATATATCCCAAATTAACATTTACTAATAAAATATTAGATGGGGAAATAATTTCTTCTCCTGTTTCTATTTCAGTTAGTGAAACTGTAGATGCAACAGAAGTTATATTAGATTTTAAAAATCAAGTATATACAGCGGATGGGAATAGTATAGTTGACAAGCTAATATTTAATGACAATGAAAGATTATATATAGAAGAAAATAGTAATGTAACTATTGAGGTATCTGTTTCAGGAGTTCTTTCATATTATTATTATCCTGATTTAGTTCGAGAAAGATTTGTTCAGTCTTTTCAAATTAGTAGTAATACTATCTTTAATGCATCAAGAACAAAGAAAATTGATGAAGAATTTGAATTTACTTTAAGTAAATATAAAACAGAAGATAGTACTCTTTTACAAGATATTCAAGAAGGTAAAATATTTAGAATTAAATTTAAAGATTATGAAATAGAAGATTATACCTCTGAAACTAGTTATTTATTAGAAGTAACTATTAATGATTGGGATGTAGGATTTAGTGAAATGGGAGATTTATTGGTTAAAAATATTTCTGGTGAAGCACAAAAATTAATATAAGGAGTGGAAATTTATGGCTAAAGATAAAAAGGTTTTAAAAGGTGGAAATTTATGGGATGCTTTAGATGGTAAAAAATCTGAATTAAAAGAAGAAATTGATGTTAAAATTGGTGATGTTGAAGGAACAATAACTGTTGTATTTAGAGATTTAGATGAGATTCAAAAAGTAGAGAAAAAAGTACAGGAAGAGTTGCCTGAAAAGCCTGAAGTTAGTTTTAAAGGTTTCGGTAAGATTAAATTACCAAGTGACGAATATCCTCAATTTAATGAACACGATAAAGCTAAAGAATGGGAAGAGAAAGTAGAGCCATATAGAAAAAAAGCTAATTATCGTAAAGCTTATGAATTCATAGCAGATGAAGAAAAACCACATGAAGACCCAGAAAAAGGTACTGAAATGTTGCAAGAACGTTTAAGATATATGGATATTATAAGAATAGTTAATAAAGGGATGGAGTTATCAGGTCTAGACAGACAACTTGATGAAGCAAGAAAAAACTCCTAGCACCCGGCAATAAGTCGGGAAAGATAGAAAAAGGAGTTTCTATCCGATATATAGTATTAGATGTATGTTCTGATTATGGAATGAATCCAGAAACAGATTGGGTTACTTTAAGTAAAGCTACAAAAGCTGAACTTATTGAAAAAAGAAGATTAGATATAGAATACGAAAATAGAATAAATAAAGAACAAAGGAGTGGGTAAGGGAGTAAGGTTTCCTTGCCCTATTTTTTTAGAAAAGAGGTGGTTTTATGCTTGACAAAAATGATATCCGATATATGAAAGAACAAGCTACAGCTTTAACTCGGATATCTCAAGCTGAAATAAGGTATAAACAAGCTATAGATGATAGTACTACAGGTTCAGGTGGTTATGACTATGGGTCAGAAAACTATAGTTATAATAGTGAAGAATATAGTTGGTCTGAATGGCAAACTTTTCGGTGTGCTACTGATAAAATAGATAGTCATAATATAAATGATTATGATTATGGTAATATTGCAGAAGGAGACTTTATACTATTGTTGCCTAGAGATACTAGTTTAATAAAAGAAGCAGATGAATACGAATTTAAAATAGGAGGGAATATTTATACTGCTAAAACTGAATTACAAGAAATGGGTTTTGTGGATAATACCTTTTTATATTATGTTTTAGCAGGGGGTCTTAAAGATGATTAAAGCTAATATTACTGGATTAAATAGCTTAGTAAGAAAAAGTAAAAGAATGAGGACTAGTTTACAAACAGGTAAACAAAAATTTATCCAGCACCATATAAAAAGAGATATTAATATACAAGGACAATTAATAAAAAATATATGGAGAGAAGTATATAGTTCTTATAAACCAACCTCTTATGAAAGAACTGAAAATCTCTTAAAATCAGTTAGAGTTAGAGAAACAGAAAATGGTATTGAAATCTATATGGATGGAAATTTTTTAGAACAAGCTAGTACAGTTCCCCGTTCTTGGGAGACAGGCTTTGCTGTAGAAGCTAAAGCTGTAAATTATGCATGGTTAGTAGAAGAAGGACATACATATCAAAATGTTGCTGGACATAAGAGTGGAAAAGGTGTAGATTTTACTATGCCACCAAGAAGGTTTATGGGGAAAACTTTTAGTTATTTAATAAGAAATATTGAAATGGAAAAAATATTATCCCCATTATTTAGGATGTGGTCTTTGTGATAAATAAAGAAAGTTTTATACAGGATGTAAAACGGGCTTTAAGTTCTTTTATAACAAACAATATTGATGTTTATGCGGTGTTTGATTATGATACTGTACGTAGGGTATTTAATGATATTGAAGACGGTAAAGCACCAAATAAACCTGTTTTACACCTTGTAACAACAGGAGTAACACAAGGAGTAAGAACAACAGTCGGAGATGAAAATGGAGACAAGGTGGAGGGAAGGAAGAATTATATTGAAGTAACTATTTACTCAGTTATAAATAATAATTATAAAGATGATTTAGGAAGAGGGTTTGTTTTAGACCAAGTTACTGATGATTTAAGAAATTTATTTGATAGTCAAGGAGATAGTTTACCTTTTAATCAGATAAAATTTACTCCTATGACAAATCAATTAATGGGAGAAAATGCAGACGGAATGTATGCTTTAGAACATGAATTAGAATTTTGGGTTATTAAAATACTGTAGTTAGGGGGTGTAGTAAAAAATGCAACAAAGTCATAATTTAGGGATTAATTTAACGGTTACAGATAATGCTTCAGCACAATTAACACAATTTCAAAATAAAATACAGCAAGTGAATTCCCAACTACAGAGATTTAATGCTAATATGAACCAAATGCAAACTACATCCAGTACAGGAATGAATACAGCATCAAAAGAAATTGATAAAACAAGTAAAAATATGAATAATTTAAATAATGAAACAACTAAAACTACTAAACAACAACAAAAACTAAGAAAGAGTACTGATAACGCAGGTAAAAGTGTAAGTGGTTTTAGGCAGGAACAAGAAGCTGCAATAGCTACAAATAAGAATTGGTTGAGCGGCTATTCAGAGAGTATAGGAATTGCATTAAGGTCAGTTGCTATTTGGGGAGTAGCTACTACAGCTATTTATGGCACTAAACGAGCTTTAGAAGAAATGCACCAAATAATGGTTGATGTAGATTCTGAAATGGTATCTTTACGAAGAGTTATGAATAGTGCTGTAACTGATTTTGAGGAATTAAGAAGTTCTGCCGCTGGTTTAGGAGTATCTTTTGCGACTAGTATTGATGAAGTAGTTCAAAGTATGGTTGGTTGGGCGAGACAGGGACAAGAACAAATTGAAGTTATCCAATTAACCGAAGCTGCTTTATTAGCTTCGAATGTTGCTCAAATGGAAGCCGCTCGTAGTGTTGACTTATTAACTGCTGCAATTTTACAGTTCAATATGGATGCTAGTTTTGCTGTTGAAGTAGTTGATAGATGGAATGAGGTTGCTAATAACTTTGCTGTAACTGCCGAAGACTTAGCTACATCAGTTCGAGAAGCTGGTGCTGCTGCTGATAGTGCCGGAGTTTCTATGGATGAATTAGTAGGTATAACAGCTTCTTTATCCGCTGCTACTGCAAAGAGTGGTAGTAGAATTGGTAGAACTTTAAGAACTATGTTTTCTCGTATGATGGGTGATGCTAATGATGGTGGTGAAGCATTAGGTAAAGTTGAATTAGCTTTAAATAGAGTTGGAGTTTCATTAAGAGAATCTGAAACAGAGTATAGAAATATGACAGATGTAATTACCGATTTAGCTGTTCAATGGGACGATTTAGATGGAGTTATGAAAGCTAATATTGCTAGAGCTATGGGTGGTAGAAGACGTTATTCAGATGTAATATCTTTACTTAATAATTGGGATATGGCATTAGAAGCTACTGAAACCTCTATGGGTTCACTAAACTCTGCTATTGAAGAAAATGAAACTTATATGGAGAGTTTGGAAGCTACATGGCAAGTTGTAACTAATCAATTTCAAGAATTTGCATTAATAATAGCAGATTTAGGGATGGAAGAATTGTCACGACAATTTGCTGGTATGGCTAGTGCAGCTATAACAACAATAAGAGATATAACAGTAGGATTGACTTTATTAGAAGAGCAAGGACAGTTTGTAACTGCTGGAATTGTTGCTTTTGCTACATATATGGGGGGTAAGTTTGTTGCTCAACTTGGATTAGCTAAAGCAGCTATTACAGGTATTACAACAGTATTAGCAGCTAACCCTTATATATTAGGAATTGCAGCTTTAACTACAACCGTTTTAACCCTTTCAAAAGCAATAGGAGAAAAAAATAGACAATTAGAAATCGCCGCTGATAATCAAGCAGATTTAAATGCTATTACTGAGAGAGGTAATGAACTTTCCCAAACAGAAATTAATAATATAAGTGGAACAATTGAGGGTTTAAAAGAATTATCAGAACAATACATAACTGCTGGAAACCAATTAGAAGATTTTAATGTACTTCAGGAAGCTTTCTTTGCAGTTACTGACTTATTCGGAACGCCTATAGACCTTACATTCGGGCTGTCTCCAGATAAACAAGTTTATGAGGAATTAAATAGAATTCAAGAAGAAACTATACTTGAATTAAAAATGACTTTCCCTGATTTAAATGAAGAATTTGATAATGATGTTGAATTTTTAACAGCAGTTAATAAAGAACTAGATAAATATGGGGAAAATTTAGAGAAAACTACAGGATGGATTGCTCGTAATGGTACTGCTCTAGCTGATAATACTCGACAAGGTATGAGAGAAGTTAAGATGCTTGAGAGTAGGGTTGAAAGACTAACTGAATTAGACAATATAAATAATAAAACATTAGAGCAAGATTTAGAGAGACAAGAAATCATTAGGGATTTACAAAATGAGTATTATGAACTAGCTGATACTGAGAATATTGCTACTGAAGCTAATAGAATTTTACAAGAAGAAATGAGTAAATACACTAAAGGTAGCGAGAATATGATAGAAGTTACAAGTACTTTAGAACAACGCATTCTCCAATTACAAGAAAATGAAGAAGGTCTAAGAAGAACTAAAAAGAATTTAGCTAGAGATATAGCTGAAACCGATAAGAAATTTCAAGAAAGTGTAGAAACTCTTGGAAGGCATCATCCCGAAACTGTAGCAATATTAAATAATTTAGATAAAATGAAATCTAGATATGAAAGTTTAGGAGACCAATTAGTATTAAGCAAAGAGACCCAAATAGAACTAACACAATCTTTAAATGAATTAAATCGTGGTATTAGTGATGTAGATGTCGATTTATTATTAACTCATTTTCAAGAAGCTAAAAAAGTATTAATTGAATTTGGGGATGAAATAAGAGATATTCAAATTGAATTACAAGATTATAAAGATTTCCTAGAAAAAGAATTAGAAGGAGTTGCTTGGGAAGCTGATATAAGAGGTCTTGAAGATTTCGAAAAACTTGAACTAGAAGCTGATGTAGTAGATTCCTATGTTGATAGTCTTATTGATATGGGTTATGCTTTATTTGAAATAGAAGCTGCTCTTGGCTCTGCACGAACTATAGAAGATGTACGGTTAATTTTAGAGGGTATTGATGAAGATGCATTAGAAACTGCTGGTATTAACCCAGAAAGAGTCATACAAGATTGGGAAGAGGACTTCGCTAATGCAGAAGGTATGGATGTTAGTACATTCATAGAAAATTTATTAAATGATATAAAGACTGAAGCTACTAATCAATTTGAAAGAGCTGAAGCTTTATCTACAGAGCAACTATTTGAGAATTTACTTGATAGAACTGATGATGGGGATTTATCAGAATTATATAATTTAACAGAATCAGAGTTAAATGATGCCCTAAATCAAATTGAAAAACTTATTGAAACAGATGATGAGTTACAATTATACCTTCCTCTTAGTAGAATATTTAATTTAAGAGGGAATATTGAAACAGAACAAGCACAGAGAACAATAATTGAACAGTTATCTGATGTCCATGGTAATATTCAAGGTATGACAGATTTTGAGATAGATTTACTTAATTTAGAAGAAGGTATGACTTCTTCAGAACAGATTGATATTATAACAGAGTCAATACTTAGTCTTGGGGATTCTGCTAGAACTTTTGAAGATACTAATTTAATTAGTAATTTAAATGATTTAAATAATTTTGACTTTTCTACCATGAGTACAGATGAAGTAGAAGATTTATTATCTGTTCTTGAACAACGTAGTTCTACTTTAGAAGAATTACCAGAATCACTAGAAGAGTTAAATAATATAGAAGGTTTAGACTCTGGTCAGAAAACCCAATTAATTGAATTAATTAATTTAATGGAAGATTATGATTTAACTCTAGAAGAAGCTATAAATAGAGCAGAAAAAGAAATTAGAATTAGAGATATATCATCTCAAGTAAGAGAAAAAGAACTTAGTTTATTAGGAGAATACGAGCGTAATATAGTAAATTTAACAGAGGAAATAACTAAATTCTCTGAAATACAAGAAGAGATATCAGATGAAGATTTAATTAATAGAATTGATAGGATTAATGAAAAATTAGAGTCTCAAAGAAGAGTTTATGAAGCTGTAATTAAATTACAAGATTTAGGTTTTGAAGGATTCGATATTGATGCTTCTGATATGGGAATAAATGAAGTTTTAAATATGGGTGAAGCTATAGAGTCTAAATATAAAGGGTTGGATAAAGATATAGATAGTATAGCTCAAAATATTGGATTAACAGGAGAAGAATTAGAAGAAGCTTTAAATAAAGCTGAGTTAGATAAAGAATCATATGAGGAAGCTTTAAATGAATTAGAAGAAAGACTAAATACAATTGCAGAGAATTGGGCTAGTAACTTCCAAAACGGAGTACAAAATGGTCTTAATGCATTAGATGAAATGGAAGATGTTGGATTAGGAAAAGCATTTGGAACAGTAATTGCAAGTGGTTTAATTGAAGTATTATCTGATGAGGAAACTTTTGTTGCTACTTTTGAAACTTTAGACAAGTTATTAGGACAAAAAACTGGTGATTGGTCTGAAATAGTTAAAAACCCAATAATGAAAGGAATACAAGCTGGTGTATCTAGTATAGCAAGTGGTTCTTCTGTTGGAAGAGGAGCATTAACTGGAATAGGTCAAGCAGTTGGAGGTACTGTTGGAGCAGCTATTGGGGATGCTATTGGAGCTGTTGGGGAATGGTTCTTTGCTCCTGACGAAGAAATGCTCCAAATGGTCGAAGATGTCGAAAAAGTCAATGAAGGAATTAAAGAAGCTAATAGTAGTTTACAAGATTATAATGTTAGTTTAGACTATACTACTGCTTCTACTAGAGAAACAACAGGGTTAATTGAAGGTTTCTTTGGTGGAGAATCTTGGGATATATCAGGATTAGAAGCTGCTGAAGGCTCATTAGAAAATATGCAGTCAGTATTACAAAGATTAGAATCAAGAGCAAATCAATTAGGAAATGATTTATCAAACTCTGTACAAAATTCATTTAATTATAGGGATATGTATCAGAGCTTTAGACAATCTGTTGGTGAAGCTATGATTCAAGCTACTTTAGATGCTATGATAGAGTCTCAAGTTATGCAAGAACACTTTGATTTATTATCAGGACAAATAGAAAATGCAATTTCAGATGGGTATTTAGCTGATGATGAATTAGGAAATATAGAAGGAACAATTGACTATATTACTCAGCAAGCTGAACAAGCTAGACCCTTATTACAGCAAATACAAGAGATGATGGGTATAGATGTTGATGCTAGACAGCAAAGAACATTTAGAGCTGGTGCAACAAGTAGTATTACCTATCATAATAGTTTTATTGTACAAGCTCAATCTTTTAATGGTAATGAAAGTGATGCTAGACAGTTTGCTAAATTAATTGCTCCATACGTTAGAAAAGAAATTGGAGTTAAGAGTGGAAATTAGGGGTAATAAGGGGGGCTATATTTTTAATAAGGTATAACTCCTCTTTTAATTTTAAACTAATTTAAAGGGTATTCTCGTTAGTTTAAGAGGATATTATAGTACCCAAAGAAGGTCGAGGTGATAGGTTTGATTAAATTGTATAATTATTTTTTTGAAGAAGAAAGTTTTATACCGAGAAGAGATAGGGAAGGACAAACAAGACGAAGTTTAAATGGTAAAGCACATACTACTATTATTGGTGAAGATAATAAATATAATACGTTTGAATTAGAGTTTGAGGGTGTAACAACAAAACAATTGCTTTTATTTTTAGATATAGAGAGTGTATTATATGATGACAATGAGCAATTTATAGAGTTTATTGACCCTAATGGTAATCAATACGAAGTTATAATACCAGCACCATTAGAAGATAGTTTTGAAGTTGATGGTGATATAGATAACTATAGTATTACATTAACATTAGAAGAGAGGGGGTAATTAAATGGCAAGGTTTTTGGATAGTCCGGAAGCTTTAGAGGAGTTTAAAAAGTATAATCGTAATATTAGGGTAAGGGTTTTAATTGATATGTTCGATTATACTGAAGAAGCAAATAATCAAGAAGAGATAGTAGATTATATGGTTTGGGTTGAGGACGATATAGCGTCTATAAATATAGACAGAGATATAGAAGGTTTTGAAGGTTCGTCTATAAGAGACACATCTACTGTAGAGTTACATGATACTGATAGAGATTATAGCCCTAAAAATCATAATAGTGAATTTTATATTGGGGATTTTCAATATGTTGACCCAATGAAAATGGCAATAATTCAAGTTAAAGGGGAAAACACAGATTGGTTTACTTATCATGTTGGATTATTAACAGAGATATTACCAAGTAGAGGGTCAGGTATAGTTACTTTAACTATAGACGATTTATTATTAGTTCTAACCCAAAAAAATTGTGAAGATAATTTATATATTGATTATAATATGAGTACAGATGAGTACCAACCAATTGTAAGTTCAAGATTAGTAAAAGAATGGTTAGAAGAAGTAGAAATGCTAGATTATGATGCAACTTCTATTGATGAGACTTTAACTAAAAAAATTATTTATAATTTTAATGGTATGACTTATTTTGAAGCTATTAAAATGATATTAGAATTAAATAATGCTTATATGTTTACTAGAAATGGTATAGTTACTATTAAATCTAAATTAGAAATGGCTAAACAAAGCGAAGAACCCACTACAGTTTTTACAGATAAAGAATTTACTGATGGGGGGACTACTTACCAAGAAAATTTATTTGAAATTGAAGAAATATTTTCACGTGATATGCTTTACAATGAAATTAAAATTGACTCTAGTCCACTAGACCAACTCACAGCTCGTGAAGTAGTTTGGGTAGGAGGGGAAGAAGAGTCAGAAATAACTGAAAATTACGTAGGTTCTGATATTACAAACAGAGAATTACAATTAAAATACTCCCCACTAGATGAAGATGGGGTTGTTGAAGATGAACCTACACAAAATGTACCTATTGTTCCGAGTTCTTTAACAGTAGAATTTGGGCAAACATTTTATCAAGATGGTGGAATGATTAGTGTTGACACAGATACAGGTTTAATTACATTTGATTCTGAAGCTGATTTACCTACTAATGACCAGACTGTAATCGTAAATTATACTTTCAAATTTAATGAACTATTACCCGGAAAAACTAGAGAATTTTATGCTCACTTAGAGTATCCTTGTACTAAAATATCTGATATTTCGGATTCATTAGTTGCTATGGATGTAGATTTAGATACTGAAATTCCAGAAACAGATACTATAACTGAGAATTTTGGGGATATAAGTATAACTAGTGGGGGGAATTTTTCTGAAACAAGAACAGTAAATGTTCCTGAGAATGCTATTAGTGCTAGAATACATTTAAATGGTAGAATTTATTCTAGTAAAAAGTATGGTATTGGTTGGTTTGGGGTCGGAAGAAGACCTGCTGATTGGAGTTTAACAGTAACAGCTAAAGTAGATGATGGTTCAGTAGTTAGTCAAACTATATTTAATGATAGTGATGAGAGTAATGATAATACAAGAGCTGATACCACTATCGATATACCGCCCGGCTCTTCTACTGTAACTTTAGAATTTGATGGGTATATAGAGAATGGAAGAAAAGGGGAATATTATACTCCCCACCCATACACAGGAACACCTACTTCAGCTAATTTTAACACGAGAATAATGATTGACCAAGATACTTCAGTAGAAGGGGTAATTGCAGATTATGAGCCAGATGATGATTTAGAAACAGTCTGGGTAAAAATAGAAAATACTACTAATTCACATGTTAAACTACATTCAAATGTGTATGGTCAAGAACAAGAAGCATTAGCAATAGTAGGAAGCCCAATTAAAAAAGAACGAGAATATCATCCTATTAAAGAAGATATTAGTAGTAAAAATAAATATAAAATAACTGAACAGTTATCTATTAATAATGACCTATTTAGAAATGAAGCAGATATAAGAGAACTAGCGGATTTCTTATTATATCAATATGCAATACCACGTTCAGAATTAACAATATCTACAGTTGGGTATCCTGAATTAGAATTATTAGATAAAGTTTACGTTTATGAGGAAAAAAGAGATGTAGATAATAAGTTTATTATAACATCAATAAAAGATGTCTTTAGAAATGGTACTTGGGAGCAAGAAGTAATACTGAGAGAATTTGATGATTCGTGGAGTCCAACTAGATTAGGTAGAACCCCTGTTGTAACTCCCTCGGAAGATAATAGAAATAAAGTATTTGAGCCAAAGATTGTAACTAATGTAGATGCATATATACAAGAAGTTATGACTAGTGATGACGGTACTTATAATGCTAGATTATTTGCTAGTTGGAACAGACCCGATAGTTTATTTCATGAAAGAGTGGAAGTATATTTAAAAAGAAATGATGAATCTTGGAAACAACTAGGGGAAACAACTATTAATGAATTTGAACAAAATGTTGTTCCTGCTGATTCTTACAGTTTAGCTTTAGTTTCTGTAAATAGGACAGGAGAAAAACTTTCATTTCAGGATGCTTATCAAGAAGAAAATTTAAATATAATACAAAAAGATTTACCTACTAAGGTAGAGTGGAATGAAATAAATTGGGGGGCTGACCATATAGAAGTAACATGGTTGCCTCATGAAGATAAAG